>JAEEGK010005697.1_pt1 | contig 30114 bp, 33 predicted proteins | sample 8958771 | NCBI WGS metagenome assembly JAEEGK01 (sample SAMN16246547, study PRJNA631951) | gut metagenome | biome: gut microbiome; feature: rumen; material: SC-attached | host: Bos | place: Iran: Karaj | collected 2018-10 | reverse complement strand
CAGGCACTTGGTAACTTTGTCGACATCCCCTCCGTTATCATCACCATCGGTGGTTCGGTGGTTGGTACTATCGGTAATAACAAGCTGCCTGACTATATCAACGGTATGAAGGCCATCGGCATTTCCATCAAGGAACCTCCCAACACCGATCCCTCGGAAGTTATCAAGATGATAATCGACATGAGTAATGTGGCCCGTAAGGAGGGACTGCTGGCGTTAGAGGAACAGGCCAACAGTATTGAAGATGAGTTTTTGAAAAAGGGTATCATGCTTGTCGTAGACGGCACGGATGCCGATTTAGTGCGTGCTATCTTAGAGACGGATTTAGATACCATGGAGGCCCGCCATAAGAAAAATATCAAGATCTGGGAGAAATGGGCAGAGCTTGGTCCCGCATGGGGCATGATCGGTACTCTGATCGGTCTTGTTAACATGCTTAAAAAGCTGGACGACGTGTCTACCATCGGACCTAACATGGCGGTTGCTTTGCTTACAACTCTTTACGGATCACTTATCGCTAACTGGCTTTGTAACCCCACGGCTTCAAAGCTTGGCGTTAATAATGCACAGGAGCTTTTGATAAAGCAGATCATAGTAGAAGGACTTTTATCTATTCAGGCAGGTGAAAACCCTCATGTTATAGAGGAAAAACTTAAGACCTTCTTAGCACCCGCTATCCGTGAGACTATCGGAGCCGAAGGTGGCGGCGGAGGAGGTGAAGAGTAGTGGCGAAAAAGAAACAGGAAGACCCGCCTAAAGGTTCCCCCGCGTGGATGTCCACTTTCTCTGACCTGATGAACCTTTTGCTGTGCTTCTTCGTGTTGCTTTTCTCTATGTCGACCGTAGATGCTCAGAAGTTTGAACTTGTAGCAGCTTCATTTGCCGATACATTCTCGATATTTACAGCAGGCGGTAAGTCAATTGGTGAAGGTATACTTATCAGCAACGGTGTAAGCCAGCTTAGCAATCTTGATAAGTACGTTACTTCCATGGGTAAGTCCGCAGAAGATGACAAGAAAGAGGATGCAGATCCTCTTAAGGAATATAACGATCAGGCTCTTGCAGCAAGCGAAGAACTTGCAGAGCTTATTGAAGAGGCTCTTGAGGAATCAGACCTTGGCGAAGAGATAGGTGTTGAGTTTAACTCTCAATACGTATTGCTTACTATGAATGGTGCATTACTTTTCGATTCAGGTGATGCTAAGCTTAAGCAGGAATCAATGCCTATGATGGCTCAGATAGCCAAGATTCTTGAGAGATACGCAGATGGTATCATCGAAGTTGAAGGACATACCGATAACGTTCCCATGAATGGCGCTAAGTATTCCAACAACGATGAACTTTCAAGCGCGAGAGCAATCAGCGTATTTAAGTATTTGATTGATAATACAACAATCGAGCCTTCGAGGATCAAGCATTCAGGTCGCGGAGAGTATTGTCCGGTAGCTGATAATTCAACAGCAGAAGGCAGAGCACTTAACAGAAGAGTAGAGATTAAGATATATAATTACTACAGCAGTTATACTCAATAACTGAACAAAAGGGGATTCTTATGAAAAAGAATTTATTATCTATTTTGATTTTAGGTCTTACATTCATTAACATCATAATCTCAGGTATTACGATGTTTATGGTTGTAACAACCAATCAGAAGACAGCCAAGGTAGTTACCGATGTAGCCAATGCGATCAGCATTGACTTAGGAACGGGCTCTTCAGAGGGCGGTGCGGTAACAACAGTTCCTATCGAAGATATCCAGACATATTCGATACCTGACAAGATGACAATTGCATTAAAGCCCACACCCGGCGATGATGACGGACATTTCTGTATGGTATCGGTATTCTTCTCAATCAATACCAAGCACAAAGATTACAAGAAATACTCAGCTACAATCGCTGAAAAAGAAAATCTTTTCAGAAGTATTGTAAACGACGTATTTTCTAAATACACAGTCGATGAGGCGAGAGTCTCACAGGACGAAATCAAGAAAGAGATATTAAAGCAGGTTCAGGACAAGTACTCGGGTTCTGATTTTATATTTGAAGTATCATTCAGCGATATAGTTTTCCAATAATATCACTTTCAATTCTAAGGAAAGGAGGGTGACTTTGTGAGCGAGGTTTTATCGCAAAATGAAATAGACAATCTACTAAAAGCGTTAAACAGCGGCGAACTTGACGTTGATGTCATGAAAGACACCAACGATACTTCAGTCAAGAATTATGACTTCAAGAGACCTGCAAAATTCTCCAAAGAACACCTTCGTACGCTTGAATTGATTTTTGACCACTATGGAAGACTCTTATCGACCAACTTGCCGGTTTATTTAAGAAAGAACGTGCAAGTCAATGTGGCTTATTCCGAGACGGTTACTTTCTCTGAATTCTCCAATTCGCTCGGTAACCCTTCGGTATTATCGATTATTAAGTTTAACCCTTTAGCTGGAGATATCATTATCAACCTTACATCAAACTTAGGCTTTGCAATGGTTGACAGAATGCTCGGCGGTCAGGGTAAAACTTTTGATAAAAGCAGAGATTTTTCCGAGATAGAGATTCGTATCCTTGAGAAGTTACTTGTTATCTGTATGCAGCTTCTTAGAGAGCCTTGGAAGAATGTTATTGAGATTAATCCCGTACTTGATCGTATCGAGACTAATCCCCAGTTCGCACAGATCATTGCTCCTAATGAAATGATTGCGATCGTTACACTGAATATTAAAATCGGAGATGTAGAAGGTTTCATGAACGTAGCACTTCCTTACATCACGATTGAATCAGTTATAGACAACTTGAATACTAAGTTCTGGTTCTCAAATATGACTCAGTTCTCAGAAGAAGTATTCAACGATTACATCGAAGGTATGCTTAAGAGAGTTGATGTTCCTCTTAAGTGCTTACTTGGTAAGTCTTCGGTTACAGTATCTGATTTTACCAATCTTTCGGTTGGCGATATCATAAGACTCGATACCAATGTTGAATCGGCTCTTGAGGTATACGTCGGAAATATCAAGAAATTTACCGCAGTTGCCGGCGCAAGCAATGACAAGTATGCGGTTAAAGTTACATCTGTTTTAAGAGAGGAGGAATAGACCTTTGGATGGTGGTATTTTATCCCAAGATGAAATCAATGCCCTTTTAAGTGGTATGGATTTATCAGGCGATGATCCTTCATCTGATAGCTCTGCTCCTGCAGGAGATTCTGATCAGGAATTATTATCTGATATTGAAAAAGACGCTATCGGGGAAGTAGCCAATATATCGATGGGTACCTCGGCTACCACATTGTATTCGCTGGTTAATAAGAGAGTTGATATTACAACTCCTACAGTTAAGATACTTAAGTGGGAAGAACTTCTTGGTGCATATGACAAGCCTTGTGTATTCATAAATATCAATTATACCGTAGGTCTTGACGGTTCGAACATCTTAATCCTTAAGGAAGATGACGTTAAGATAATTACCGATCTTATGATGGGTGGTGACGGTACAAATATTGAAGGAGACCTTGGAGAGATTCATCTTTCAGCTATTTCGGAAGCTATGAACCAGATGATGGGTTCATCTGCTACGAGCCTTTCTTCCATGCTTGGCAAGATGATTGATATCTCGCCGCCCAAGGCTTCACTTATCGATATCAATGATTTAAATCCCGAGACGGATATGGACAATTTCCTTTCTGGAACATTTGTAAGTATCTCGTTTAGGATGCAGATAGGCGATTTGATTGATTCATCTATTCTTCAGCTATATCCTCTTGATTTTGCAAGAGAGTTATATCAGATATTCATGAACAATCAGATGGGAGGCGATGGAGCGGCAGATAGTGCACCTGCACCTGAAGCACCTAAGGTAGAAGAACAGCCACAGACACCTCCTCCCGCACCCGCACCTCAGCCGGCTCCTATGCCTGACGCTAATTATGGTATGCCGCCTCAAGGCTATGGTATGCCACCTCAGGGTTACGGTATGCCACCTCAGGGATATGGAATGCCTCCACAGGGCTACGGAATGCCTCCGCAGGGATATGGCAATGTGAACGTGTCTCCCGCACAGTTCCAGTCATTTTCACAACCTTCGGTTATGGCTAACTCACCTGAGAACATCAATCTTATCATGGATGTGCCTCTGGAAGTTACCGTTGAACTCGGACGTACCAAGAAGTCAATTGCAGATATTCTTGATTTTGCTCCGGGAACCATTATTGAACTTGACAAGATTGCCGGTGAGCCTATTGATGTGCTTGTAAACGGTAAGTTTGTTGCCAAGGGAGAAGTTGTTGTTATTGAAGAAAGCTTCGGTATTAGAGTAACCGAAATAATTAACTAGACAGGAGAGATTGATTATGGGAAAGAACATTCTAGTTGTTGATGATGCCGCATTCATGAGAATGATGATCAAGGACATTTTATCCAAGAACGGCTACACTGTAGCAGGTGAAGCTGAAAACGGCGCAAAGGCTGTAGAAAAATATAACGAGCTTAAACCCGATCTTGTACTTATGGATATCACAATGCCCGATAAGGATGGCATCCAGGCACTTAAGGAGATTAAGTCAGCAGATCCCGGTGCTAAGGTAATTATGTGTTCTGCTATGGGTCAGCAGGCAATGGTTATCGAGTCTATTCAGGCAGGCGCTAAGGACTTCATCGTTAAGCCTTTCCAGCCCGATCGTGTATTAGAGGCGGTTAAGAAAGTAGTCGGTTAATTAAATATGATTCTAGCACTTAATAATTCATCTGCCGGATCGTTCGTACAGTTCTTTACGGTTTTTGTTTTATTTGTTTTTGTGCTTGCAATCTGTGCCCTTACTACAAGATTTGTTGCCGGATATCAGAAAAATAAGATGATGTCAGGTAACATTCATGTGCTCGAGACTTATAAAATTGCCACTAATAAGTATATCCAGATTGTTAAAATCGGAGATAAAATTTTTGCTCTCGGCATTGGCAAAGATGCGGTCACTATGCTCGGTGAACTTAATGAGGATTCCATTAGTATTAATGAGTCCGATACTACATTCCAGAATGTAGATTTTAAGAGCATGCTTGAAAAAGCAAAAAACTTTAAATTCAAGAAATAGGCGATAGGTATGAAGAATCGAAGCTTATTATTTAATATTGGTCTCAGCTTATGCCTGCTTTTTACAGCAGGCATATTGTTGTATTTAATGCCCTTAAAAGTACAAGCTTCCGGGGCTGACAATCTCATTAACGATATATCCGATTCTATTACTAACACTACAGCGGATCAGATTGAAGACGAACTTAATCCCGATTATACACCTTCCACATTTAACGTAACTTTTGACGCGGGTAACGGTGAATTAAACGGGTCGCTTCGTATACTCTTAATTCTGACCGCTATTTCTTTTATTCCTGCAATGCTTGTAATGCTTACAAGCTTTACAAGAATTATTATTGTTCTTCATTTTACGAGAACAGCTCTCGGTACTCAGACAGCTCCTCCTAATCAGGTACTTATCGGACTGTCTATTTTCCTAACATTTTTCATAATGGCACCTGTATTCACAAGGATTAATGAGGAAGCTTTAAAGCCTTTTGATCAGGGAGAGATAACATTCAAAGAAGCGATAGATACAGGTATGGTACCTCTTCGTGAATTTATGTATGGACAGACTCAGGCAAGAGACGTGGCTACTTTTATGGAGATAGCTAATCTTGAATGGGACGGCGAAGATCCTGAAGCAGTACCTTCAACAGTACTTATTCCTTCATTCATTCTGTCCGAACTTAGAACATCGTTTATTATCGGATTTATGATATATATTCCGTTTATAGTTATAGACATGGTTGTGTCGTCGATACTTATGAGTATGGGTATGATGATGCTACCGCCGACGACCATATCAACGCCGTTCAAAATACTTTTATTCGTTCTTGCAGATGGATGGAATCTTGTAATTGTTAACTTGGTTAAGTCGTTCTACTGACATATTTAACAATTGATTAATTGGTATTTAATCTTTTTACATAGATTTAATTAATTAGATTTATTTATCTAATATTATTTCAAATGATTAAGGAGGGAAGAGCATGACAACTGATAGTGTTATTGTTATAGCAAGAGACGCGCTATATTGCATTATTATCACTTCAGCGCCTGCTCTTTTAGTTTCTTTAATTATCGGTCTTGTTGTATCCGTATTTCAGACTGTTACCAGTATTCAGGAGCAGACACTTACATTCGTTCCTAAAATCATAGGTATATTCTTAACCATCATGATTCTCGGCCATTGGATGCTTAATAACATGGTTAATTTTATTGAGAAATTGTGGAGTGATATACCACTGTACATTCATTAGTGATTAAAGTTTTATGATATATGATAGATTACTCATTTCCTGTCGAAGAACTTGAATATTTTCTGCTTGTAATGACGAGAATCAGTTGCTTTGTTTTTGTTGCTCCGTTTTTCTCGATCGGAAGCGTGCCTGCAAGAGTGAAGATCGGATTCTCATTTTTTTTGTCAATACTTGTGTATTACACGACGTTTCCTCATGATTATACATCGCCCGGAACCTTGCTTATGGTTTCAATGATGGTATTCAGGGAAGCGGCAACAGGTATTCTCATAGGACTTGGCGCATATATATGCCAAACAATTGTCTTATTTGCAGGACGTATAGTCGATATGGAGATGGGCTTTGCAATGGCCAATCAGATGGATCCGACTACAAGGCAGGATGCGACCATCACCGGCGTTTACTATCAATACATGTTCATGATGCTTATGATAGTAACAGGAATGTATCGATATTTTGTATCAGCTTTGTCGGAGACATTTACGCTTATACCGATTGGAAAGAGCGTATTTGATATGGAAAAACTCTTGCCATCGTTTATTGAATTTTTGGGCCAGTACATGTTAATAGGCTTAAGAATATGCTTGCCTGTATTCTGCGTAATCATGCTTCTTAATGCGGTTCTTGGTATTTTAGCCAAGGTTGCACCGCAGATGAATATGTTTGCAGTAGGTATTCAGTTAAAAGTTTTTACAGGCCTTGCAGTGCTTTTTATAACTACAGCGCTTTTACCGAAGCTAAGCGATCTTATATTCGTAGCTATGAAAAAAGGTATAGTCTCGTTTGTTGAGGATATGATGAATGCTCCTTTATGACCTTCAGTTATTCGCCAAGGAAGGCCCTGGCGGAGAGAAAACCGAAGAGGCGACTCCCAAAAAATTAGAGGACGCGCGTAAAGAAGGACAGGTAGCCAAGAGCAAGGAACTTGCAGTCGGGTTTACACTGTTTGCTATGTTTGTACTCCTTAAAATCTGGGTCACAACACTTGGCAATCAGTTCTTAACTCTTTTCAAGACTACATATAATCTTATACCTACTTTATCATCACAGATGGCTTCAGGAGATACTGTATGGTACTTTTACACATACTTTCAGAGGCTGATCATTCGCTTGGTTTTATATATGGCTCCCTTCATACTTGTTGCTGTAGCGGTCGGTTTTACAACCGAGATTATTCAGGTTAAATGGAAGCCTACGGCTAAGCCTTTACAACCGAAGTTTAATAAGTTTAATCCCATTAATGGATTTAAGAGAATCTTTTCTCTACAGTCACTTGTTGAACTTTTAAAATCAATTGCCAAGATTGTTCTTATTGGTTTCTTGGTGTATTCGACAGTTAGAAAACAATGGCCCAATATCCTTATATTGCTTGATTTACCAATTCTTCAAGGTATTGGAATAATGGGCAATCTGGTTCTTAACCTTGGCCTTAAGATATCTGCTTTTTATCTTATAATCGCGTTCCTTGATTTTGCTTTTCAAAAGTGGAAGTTCAAGGAAGATATGAAGATGACTAAGCAGGAAGTTAAGGACGAGTACAAACAATCCGAAGGTGATCCTCAGATTAAGGGCCAGATAAGACAGAAGATGATGCAGGCGTCCAGAAGACGTATGATGCAGGATATACCTAAGGCTGATGTAGTTATCACGAACCCTACACACTTTGCTGTGGCCGTTAAGTATGATGCTGATAGCTTCGATGCACCGATTGTTGTTGCTAAGGGTGCTGACCATGTGGCAGCTAAAATCAAGGAAGTTGCCAAGGATAATAAGGTTGAGATAGTAGAGAATAAGCCTCTTGCGAGAATGCTTTATTACAATGTAGATTTGGGGCAGGAGATTCCGCCTGAACTATATAAAGCAGTTGCTGATATCTTAGCATATGTATATAAGATTCAAGGCAAGATTTAATTGACCACTAATCATTATTATTGCGAGCACGGGAAAGTACATGTCTCGTTCAGGGCACGTTAAGTTCTAAGTTCGCTTTATTGTTCATATACCAGGACGTTTCTGCGGAACTCGCTTCGCTCAAACAGTCCTCGAAACGTCCTATTCACAATCTTGCTCACTAAGAACTTACGGCAAACCGTTCACTCGACAGGTACGGTTTCCCGTGCTTAATCGAAGTTTAATTATTCAGGAGAGGAGGTAAGCACATGAATATAAAAAGAGCCGATATATTTGTAGCATTATATATCCTGGCTGCTTTTGTAATGCTTATCGTTCCTATTCCTAACTGGTTACTTGATATATTACTTGCAGTTAATATATCAACAGGATTCGTTATCCTTTTCTCCACGATGTTCGCAAAAGAAGTATTGGATATGTCTTTTTATCCTACAATCCTTCTTTTCACGACTATCTTTCGTATTGCACTTAACGTCTCTTCTACGAGACTTATCCTCACAACCGGTAATCCCGGTAACGTAGTTACTACATTCGGTTCATTCGTTGGTTCCGGTAACCTGATTGTCGGAGTCGTAATTTTCATAATACTTATTATCATTCAGTTTGTTGTTATCAATAAAGGTTCTGAGAGAGTTGCAGAAGTAACTGCAAGATTCACTTTGGACGCTATGCCCGGTAAACAGATGGCTATCGATGCCGACCTTAACACCGGCGCCATTACCGATGAAGAAGCAAAAGAGAGACGTGAAAAGATACAGCACGAAGCTTCATTCTTCGGTTCCATGGATGGTGCTGTTAAGTATGTTAAGGGAGATGCGACAGCCGGTATTATTATTACGGGTGTTAACGTAGTAGGCGGTATTGCCATGGGTATGCTCATGCAGAATATGGCATTCATGGATGCGCTTAATAAGTACGTTATCCTTACCATCGGTGATGGATTGGTATCTCAGATACCGTCACTTCTTATCTCTCTTTCAACAGGTATCCTTGTTACCAAGGGTTCAAAAGAAGCGGACTTTGGCCCTGTTATATTAAAACAGCTTTTTGGCGTACCGAAGGTTATGTACTTCGTAGGCGGTGTCGTAATGGCTCTTGGTGTATTGACACCCCTTAACTTTTTCTTATTCGTTGGATTCGGTGCATTGTTTATAATTGGTGGACGTATCATGTCCAATAACCTTGATGTAAAAAAGGTCGAGAGCGATGTGGACAAGGAGGAGGTTGCAGCCGCGGAAGCAAGGCAACCGGAGAATGTCAATTCGCTGCTTACTGTTGACCCGATAGAATTGGAATTTGGTTATGGTATTATTCCTTTGGCAGATGTCAATCAAGGCGGTGACTTGCTTGACCGTGTCGTAATGATTAGACGTCAGATTGCATTGGAACTTGGTACAGTAGTTCCTATCATCAGACTTCGAGACAATATCCAGCTTAATCCTAATCAATATATTATTAAGATTAAGGGTATACAGGTATCTGAAGGAGAGATTCTATTCGACCATTATATGGCGATGAACCCGGGATTTGTTACGGAAGAAGTAACCGGTATTCCTACATTTGAGCCTTCATTCCATTTGCCTGCGATTTGGATTACCGAGTCTCAGAGAGAGCGTGCAGAGGCTGCCGGATATACTGTAGTTGACCCGCCTTCAATTATTGCTACACACCTTACTGAGATTATCAGACATTATATCTCCGAGCTTCTTACACGTCAGGATGTATCCAAGCTTGTTGATAACTTAAAAGAGACAAATCCTGCACTTATCGACGAACTTACACCCAAGTTACTTGGTCTTGGTGATATTCAAAAGGTATTGCAGAATCTCTTAAAAGAAGGCATATCGATTCGAGATCTTTTAACTATATTTGAATCTCTTGCGGACCATGCTCAAAATACAAGAGATACGGATATACTTACAGAATATGTAAGACAGTCACTTAAGAGAGCAATCTCAGGAAAATACTTTATGGCTAACGAGACTACAAGCGTAGTTACACTTGATCCCAAGCTTGAACAGGAGATGATGAACTCCATTAAGCAGACGGAAAATGGTTCTTATATAGCTATGGATCCTGAGAGAGTTAAGAACATAATGAACAATGTAGAGACAGAGATTGCCAAGCTTGAACAGGTCGGTAAGGCACCCATCCTTCTTACATCTCCAATTGTCAGAATGTATTTTAAAAAATTAAGTGAAGATTATTTTGCAGATTTAATCGTAATTTCGTATAATGAAATAGAGAGTAATGTAGAATTACAATCCGTCGGTATGGTAACCGGCTAAAAATATACTAAAATACTTACGGTGAGATAAAATGATTATCAAAAAGTATCAGGCTAAAACCGAAGCGGCTGCGATGAAACAGGCCCGTGAAGAACTCGGCCCGGGATGCGTTAGCCTCAATGTAAAAGAGATTAAACAAAAAGGTATAATGAAGCTTCTCAAGGCTCCTTATGTTGAAGTAACTGTAGCTTTGGAAGAGGAGAACGAGACTTCTTCAACTTCAACAACCACTTCAGCTGAAAGCGAGAGAAAGATTTTCAAGTCATCAGGATTTGATGTTTCAGTTGATGATAATACCGAAACTTACAATACAGATTTATCAGAAAAGGACGTATTAACCGATGAAGAGTACGATGCTTTATATGGCGGAGATTCTTCTTACGATCCTTCCAACAATGACAATCAGACCAATCAAGCTTCATATATAGTTGATCCTGTTGAAGAAGAGGAAGAATACAATGATTCCGATATGGATGCTGTATATGAGCTTATCGCACAGACTCTTATCGACAATGAAGTAGATGAAGATTACGTGGATGAGATTATAGATGAGGCAAAAGCCAGACTTAAGAATAATACTCCCATGGATACAGTTTTATCCTATATCTATCAGAGATTAATTCTTAGATTTGGAGAGCCTGTTACTATATCACATGCAAGCAAAGGCGTTAAGATTATATTTTTTGTTGGTACTACAGGTGTTGGTAAGACTACGACTATTGCGAAGATTGCGTCCAAACTTTTTGTTGAAGGGAACAAAGTTGCGCTCTTTACATCCGATACTTACAGAATAGCAGCTGCAGAGCAGTTAAGAAGCTATGCCAATATTTTGTCAGTTCCTTTTAGAATCGTTTACACAATTGATGATTTTGAGGAAGGTTTCGAACAGTTCAAGGATTATGATTATATCCTTGTAGATACAGTTGGACATTCACATAAGAATAAAGAACTCAAGGCTGATATGAAGAAGTTCATTGATTGTTCCAAGGAGAAAGCTGAGACAGAAGTTTATCTTGTACTTGCAGCTTCTACCAAGATGAAAGACCTTATTCATATAGCTGACAGTTATCTTGAGATTTCCAATTACAGGCTTATATTTACTAAGCTTGACGAGACTTATTCATACGGTACCATATTTAATATAAGACTTCATACCAATGCTCCGATGAGCTACGTAACATACGGTCAAAATGTACCGGAAGACATTGATACTTTTAAGCCACAGCAGATTGTTAAGAAGCTTCTCGGAGGACAATAGACATGGATCAGGCTTCAGGATTAAGAAATATCATAAAAGCTAATCAGACCAGACCTCTTGCCAGAGTAATTACAGTTACCAGTGGTAAGGGTGGTGTTGGTAAGTCCAATACAGCCATTAATCTTGCAGTTCAGTTTCGTAAGATGGGCCAGCGTGTTATCATTCTTGACGCAGACTTTGGTCTTGCCAATATTGAGATAATGTTCGGTGCTGTTCCCAAGCACAATCTTTACGATCTTATATATAAGGGAATGAAGATGGAAGACATTATCACATGGGGACCTTCAGAGATTGGATTTATCTCCGGCGGTTCAGGTATTGCCGGTATGTCTGACTTAAGCAGAGATTATCTTACATATATTATTCAAAATCTTGCACAACTTGATGCAATGGCTGATATAATAATAGTAGATACAGGTGCCGGCATATCCGATGCGGTACTCGAATTCCTTGTGGCAAGCGGTGAAATTATCGTTGTTACAACTCCCGAGCCCACATCCATTACTGACTCGTATTCACTTCTTAAGGCACTTGCTCATCATGAGAGATTCTCTGAAGAAGCAACCAGTATCAAGGTTATTGCTAACAGAGTGTTTTCTGAGAATGAAGGTAGAGCTTTGTTTAACAAGCTTAATACTGTAGTATCAAGATATCTTAAATTACCCTTAGGTTATCTTGGATGTGTTCCTCAGGATGATTCGCTTCAGAGAGCAGTTATGCAGCAGATGCCTGTATCTCTTCAGATGCCCAAGGCTAAGTCGGCTCAGGCTTATGAGAGAATAGCTTCTACATTAATGAACAGAGATTCACATAAAAACTATAAAAATAGGGGTATGGCCGCGTTCTTCTCACACATCGTGACGGCTAAAAAATCTGTATGAAAGAAAACGGTGGATTGTTATTAAGTAAATATATCGCACCCGGCTCCAAGATAGAACTTGAGGCTATTGACAGGGTATTGCAGGAAGACGGCAGTTATCAAAAGAAAAAGTTCGATTCAAAAGTAGTAGATATTATTGATGAGGACAGACTTGAGATACTAATGCCCATGGAACAGACTAAGTTAGTTCTTTTGCCTGTAAACGGTGAATACGATATTCACTTCTTTACATCCAAGGGATTGTTCCAGTGCTTTGGCAAAGTAACCAACAGATATAAGAATGGCAACCTCTATCTTCTCGAGATTGAACTTATTTCCAATCTTCAAAAGTATCAGAGAAGAGAGTATTACAGATATTCTTGCATGCTTCCCATCTCATTCAGAATTCTTACTGATAATGAGCGTATTGCAGTAGAGTCCAAGAGATATATCTTTTTCGACGAACTTCCTATGAATAAGTCAGAAATAGTAGATATATCTGGTGGTGGTCTTAGATTCCTTAGTAAAAAGGCTGTAGAGACCGGAGATCTTATCTATGCACAGTATGGATTATCCGATGGCAAGGAATTTAAGCATGTTGCCAGAGTACTTGGTGTTAAAAAGCTTGAGGGCGGTCAAAATGATGGCCAATTCGAGTTAAGATGCCAGTTTGTTAACATCTTAAATGGCGAAAGAGAGCAGATTATTCGCTATATTTTCGAAGAAGAACGAAAAAAACGTAAAAGAGAGTCATAAATTTACATAAAAAATGTGACTTTACATACATGAGAAATCACGTTGTGATATACTAATAAAAGAGAATTGAATAATTCTCTTTTTTTAGACAAATTTAATAAATATCAATATGAGGAAGACAATATGAAAAAGATAGTGGCGATTGCCTGTTCTACAGGCGGTCCACGTGCTCTTCAAAAGGTTGTCCCGTATTTAAACGAACAGCTTCATTGTCCTGTATTGGTAGTACAGCATATGCCTGTTGGATTCACCAAATCCTTGGCAGACAGACTCAACGATCAATGCCCGATACCTGTTAAAGAAAGTATTAATGGTGAGAGTATAGTTGACAACACTGTATATTTTGCAAAAGCCGGAACTCACTTAAAGGTGCAGCGGCTTGGAAATATGCATAAGGTTGTTCATTCAGATGAGCCTGATCGAGAAGGAGTTAAGCCTTGTGCCAATTATATGTACGAGTCATTGGCTGATTCCGGATATAACGAAATCATATGCGTCGTGCTAACCGGCATGGGTGCTGATGGAAGCGAAGGTATTAAATACCTGCAACAATATAAAAACACTAAAGTTCTGATTCAGGACAAGGAATCATGCGCTGTTTTCGGTATGCCGGGTTCCATTCTGAAGAACAATATAGATTGTAAAATCTGCAAACTTGAAGATATAGGAAAAGAAATTGTTAAATTAGCGGAGGGTTAAAATATGGATGTAAGTCAGTATCTTGATATTTTTATAGACGAGACAAAAGAACATTTACAGAATTTGAATGACCAGATTCTCTCTCTTGAGCAGGATGGAGAGAATATGGATACTATCAATGAGATTTTCCGTGCCGCTCACTCCTTGAAGGGTATGGCAGGTACCATGGGTTACAAGCGTATGCAGAATCTTACCCATGATATGGAAAACGTTTTCTCAGAAGTCAGAAACGGAACCATTAAGGTTGATCCCGATATGATTGACCTTCTCTTTAAGTGCCTTGATGCTCTTGAAGAATATCTTTCCACAATTCAGGAAACTGCAGATGAAGGTACCAACGAGAACGAGCCTCTTATCAAGGGCTTGAACAATATCCTTGATTCCAAGGGTTCAGCAGGTGGTGCAAAAGAAGAAAAGAAAGAAGAAGCCAAGGAAGAGGCAAAAGAAGAAGCTAAGGCAGAGGGCGGTAAGGAAGCTAAATGGCATTCCATTACACTTGATGAATCTGCCAAGAGCGTACTTGATGATGCAAGAAGCAAGGGTTTCAAGACATATGGTATCACAGTATATATCCAAGAAGCTTGTTTACTTAAGGCTGCAAGAGCATTCCTCGTATTCAAAGCTCTTGAAGAACTTGGCGAAGTTATCGTATCAGTTCCTTCAGCACAGGATATTGAAGACGAGAAATTTGAGAATGATTTCTCAGTTATCTTCTTATCAGAACATAAGCTTGACGATATCGTAAAAGCAATCAAAGAAGTATCTGAGATTGAAGATGCTGTAGCCGCAGAATTTGCTGATGGCGAATTAGCTGCTCAGACAGAAGATAAGGAAGAAGAAGTTCAGGAAGAAGCTAAGGCTGAAGAAAAGAAAGAAGAAAAGCCCGGAACACTTCCTTCTACAGATGTTGCTAAGGCTGCTCCTGCAAAAGCTGCTCCTTCAAGCAATGCGCCTGAAAAGAAAGCAGCTGCTAAGCCTGTAGTTAACAGAACTGTTCGAGTAGATATTGAAAAGCTCGATTCACTTATGAACCTCGTATCCGAGCTTATCATTTCCAAGAACTCACTTGTATCTGTAGCAGGCAGCGTAGTTGGTTCTTCCAACATAGCATTCAATGAACAGATTGAATATCTTGAGAGTGTAACTACCAACCTTCACGAATCAGTTATGAAGGTTCGAATGGTTCCTATCGAGAATACAGTTAATAAGTTCCCCAGAATGATCAGAGACTTGTCTAAGAAGCTCAACAAAAAGATGGAGCTTTACATGACTGGTGAAGATACAGAACTTGACCGTACAGTTGTTGATGAAATCGGTGATCCTTTGATGCACTTACTTAGAAACTCTGCAGACCATGGTCTTGAGAGTGCAGAAGTCAGAGCAGAGAGAGGTAAGCCCGAAGTAGGATCCATCTTCCTCGATGCTTATCAGGATGGTAACAGCGTTGTTATCGAAGTTAGAGATGATGGTAACGGTATCGATGTTGAAAACGTTAAGAGAAGTGCTGTAGAAAAGGGTAAGATTACTCAGGAACAGGCTGACGTAATGACTGATAAGGAAGTTATCAATCTTTTATTCCAGCCTTCATTCTCAACAGCTAAGGTTGTATCCGATGTATCCGGTAGAGGTGTTGGCCTTGATGTTGTTAAGAGTAAGATTGAAGCTCTTTCCGGTGAGATCGAAGTTAAGACAGTACTTGGTGAGGGATCAACATTTACTATCAGACTTCCTCTTACACTTGCCATTATTCAGGCTCTCATGGTTGTTGTTGGCGGTGAGAAATATGCTATTTCTCTTGGTACCATTCAGACAATCGAGTCCATCAATCCTTCAGATATTAAGAAGGTTCAGGGCAATGACGTAATCAACTTAAGAGGCGCAGTTATTCCTCTTGTTAGACTTAATGAAGTTCTTGATATTGCAACAACAGAAGATTCAGATAAGGATATGATAGTTCTTATCGCTAAGAAGGGTGATAAGCTCGCAGGTCTCGTTGTTGATGAACTTATAGGGCAGATGGAAATCGTTATCAAGCCCATGGGCAAATATGCCGGTAACTGTAAATTTATCTCCGGAGCTACTATTCTTGGCGACGGTGAAGTGGCACTTATTCTTGATGCCAATGCATTGATTTAAGGGGAGGTTGCACCATGGATGAATTAGCTATCAATGTTGAAAAGACACAATATATTAAGATTCGTCTTTCAGACGAGTTCTTCGGTATAGATATCAAGTACGTAGATAATATCGTACGTATGCAGCATATCACCAGAGTTCCTCAGGCTCCTTCATATGTGAAGGGTGTTATTAACCTTCGTGGTGAAGTTATTCCTGTATTCTCATTAAGACTTAAGATGGGTCTTGAGGAAGTAGAAGAGACCAAGAGTTTCCGTATCATTATTCTCAAGATTGATGGAGAGTCTGTTGGTATCATCGTAGATGAAGTTAGAGAAGTTGCTAACCTTGCTCCCGATGAGATTGAAAAGGTTAATCATAAGAATGCAGAAGGAGTTCAGAACTTCTTATCAGGTATCGGAAAGACAGAGTCATCGTTAATATCCTTACTTGATATCAACGAGATTTTCTCAGAAAAGACAGTATGAGGTGAATAATGGCTAAATTTAATCTTACTGAAGATGATAAAGTATATTATGACGTCTTAAAAGAGATAGGTAACATAGGTTCAGGTAATGCTGTTACAGCTTTGGCGCATATGCTTAACTGTAAGGTAGATATGTCTGTTCCTCAGGTTAGACTTCTTGATTTTAAGGATGTTGGTTCTATTCTAGGCGATGAAGAGCAGATTATGGCCGGTGTATATTTGATGGTTGAAGGTGATATTACCGGTTCCATTATGTTCCTTCTAGAAAAAGAATGTTCCAAGAATTTGATTGCTATGCTTATGGGATCCGCTCCTTCGGAGGGTGACTTAAACGAGATAGAACAATCAGCATTAAAAGAGATTGGTAATATTATTACAGCGGCATATCTTAACTCTTTGTCTACATTGACAAATCTTAAGATATATCCTTCAGTTCCTTCTCTTTGTATAGATATGGCGGCAGCAATTCTTTCTGTTCCCGCTATAGAATTCGGACTTATCGGAGATAAGCTTCTTCTTATTGAGAACCAGTTCTCAGAGGGAATCAGTGGGTACTTTATCCTTGTTCCCGATTTGGACAGTTACGATAAGATATTCAGTTCGATAGGTATGTGATAACAGGGGTGTTTTAATTAATTATGGCTGATATAATAAAAGTCGGCATGGCCGACATGAAGATATGCAAGGCTCCTGACGGCGTCACTACTATTGGACTTGGCTCTTGTGTAGGAGTAGCTGTCAGAGATCCTGTTACAAAAATTGGCGGACTCGCACATGTTATGCTTCCTGATTCAAGCAGGATTGCGAATTCCACCAACGTATACAAGTTTGCTGATACAGGTGTTGATGCTTTAATCAATGACTTGGTAAAAGCAGGTGCTTCCAAGACCAGACTTGTAGCCAAGATAGCAGGTGGAGCGCAGATGTTCGCATTTCAAAATAAAAATGATCTTATAAGAGTCGGTGATCAAAACGTGGCTGCTGTAAAAGCCAAGTTAAAGGAACACGGAATCAGGATACTTGCAGAAGATACCGGACTCAACTTTGGTCGTACGGTAATCTTTTATCCTGAGACAGGTGATTATGTAATCAGAGCTGTCGGAAAAGATGAAAGGACGATATAATGAAGCCTAAGAAGATACGATTGCTTCCGGCTTTTATCACATTATCTGCCGGAGCTATTACAAGTATATCGCTATACGTGACCAATCAGGATCTTATAACTACGCTTTTGGTTTTATTTATTGTTTTGTTTGTTTTTTACTTCATTGGTGTACTTGCGATGAAGATAATAATGGACTTTATGAAAAAGAAAGAAAAAGTGGAAGAGGAGCCTGTATCTGATGAAGGACAGGTACTCGAAAAAGATACTAATGAGTAATGATTTGGGGTAAATCGGGATGGATGAGCTAACTAGAAAAAGATTATGGGATGATTACAGACGTTCAAAATCGGATGATTCCAGAGAAAAATTAATACTTGAATATATTCCTCTTGTTAAGGTTGTAGCAGGAAGACTCAGTATGTATTTGGGTTACAATGTGGACTACGAAGATCTCTGCAGTTACGGCATATTCGGTCTTATAGATGCTATCGATAAGTTTGACAAGGAAAAAGATGTTAAGTTCGAAACTTATGCATCACTTCGTATCAGAGGTGCAATCCTTGATCAGATTAGAAAGCTTGACTGGATACCTCGTACGGTTAGACAGCGTCAGCGTCAGCTTGATACAGCTATGAGAGAACTCGAGAATGAGCTTGGCAGACCTGCTACTGATGATGAGTTGGCTAAGCGTGTCGGTATATCAGAGGATGAATTATCTGACTGGCAAAATCAGTGTAAAGTCAGCAATGTAGTATCTCTTAATGAATACTTAGAGACGGGTGCTGATATTTCCAATGAGACAGGGGGAGCCAGCAGACATTTCGATTCACCTGAGAGTTCTTTCCTTAAAGATGAATTAAAGGAAAAGCTCATTGAATCACTTGATGTCCTTACGGAGAAGGAAAAGAATGTTGTTGTTCTTTATTATTATGAAGAACTTACATTAAAAGAAATCAGTAATGTATTGGATGTTTCTGAAAGCCGTGTATCACAGCTTCACACAAAAGCTCTTAATAAGATGAAGGGCGTACTTGGCAAGTACACAATGGTATTTGACTAAATTATTACGGGGGATTACACATGAATGCTTATTTCCAACTTGAGATGACACCCGAAGGCACTAATTTGATGATTCACAAGGAGACCGATGGCGGTCAGCACCTTGATCTCAATGAACTTGCCGATTACCTTACCAAAAAAGGTATTACTTTTGATATCGCTGATCTTAATAAAAAGATTGCTCTAATTACCAGTGTCGGTAGAATTAATCTTGATAAGACAAAAAGATATCCTGAAAGAGAGATGATAATTGTAAAAACTTCCACCGATAAGATGGAAGCTATTTGTCGTTTTTATCCTCCTTCAGTTGGTGGTAATTTACTTAGTCGTGAAGATATTATCTCTGATATGAATTCAGCCGGAGTTATATACGGTTTACTTCATGATGAGATTGATAAATTCATACAGAACAGACAGTATTGTACAGATTATGTTCTTGCTAGAGGCAAGGCTGTTCGTCATGGTACCGATGCTGAAATAGTATATTACTTCAATACTGATTTAAGAGCTAAGCCCACTGTTAATGATGATGGTAGTGTTGACTTCTTTAATCTTAATTCAGTTAACCATATTAAAAAGGATGAACTTTTAGCTAAGCTTATAAAAGAAGATCCCGGCGAAATGGGCGTTGATGTATGTAACGGATTCATAAAGCCCAGAGAAGTTAAGAGACTTATGCTTAAGTTTGGACGTAATGTTCGTCTTAATGAAGATAAGACAATGGCATATTCCGAAGTTTCGGGACATGTTATGCTCGTTGAAGACAAGATATTCGTATCCAATGTATTTGAGGCTGAGAATGTTGATGCTTCAACAGGTGATATAGATTACGACGGATCAGTTAAGATTAATGGTAATGTTAATACTAATTTTACTGTTAAGGCCACAGGTAATATCGAAGTAGCAGGCGTCGTAGAAGGTGCAACATTGATAGCCGGAGGCAATATTACAATTGCCAGAGGTATTAACGGTATGGGTAAGGGTAATATCCAAGCCGGTGGCAATATCATAGTTAAGTATGTTGAGAATGCAACACTTGTATCTGGTGGTTTTATCCAGTCAGAAGCTATCATGCACTCAACAGTATCTGCCAAGACAGAGATTATCGTTGATGGTAGAAAAGGTAATATCTCAGGAAGCTTTGTATCTGCAAGAGATTCCATTACTGTTAAGACTCTTGGATCACAGATGGGCTCCGACACTGTAGTTCAGCTTGGTATAGATCCTGAGATGAAGCAAAGAATTGATGTTCTTAATGCTGAGATTGAAAAAGCCAATAAGACTTTGGCTCAGGTTCTTCCCGTTATCGATGCTTTTAAGCAAAAGATTGCCAAGGGCGTAAAAGTAACTCCAGATCAGATTAAGACTATTAAGGATATGTCTGATGTTGCAACCAAGCTTCTTAAGCAGAGAGACGAAAATACTGAAGAACTTGATACACTTAAAGATTCCCTCTTGTCAGAATCCAAGTCGCAGGTTATAGTTAAGGACGTTGCATTTGCCGGAACCAAGATTGGAATCAATGATGCATACATGACATTGAAGAATGATTGTCAGTACTGCAGATTTATCAAGGAAAAAGGCGATATTAAGATGACCGGCATTAATTGATGAGGTAGTTCGTATGGCTCTTAATCCCATTGAGATAACGGGCAGTGTCAATCGTGCAAACGACATGTATCTTATGCGTAATCAAAATGAGAATAAGATGTTTGTCGATAATACCCCCATGCTTCATAATGTTGAAAAACATGTCGACGACAAAAGCAAAAAAGTTGTCGAGAGTGACAATGCCGATATGTTTCAGGAAAAATTTGATGCCAAGGAAAAAGGCAAGAACAGTTACTTTTCCAATAGAAAAGATAATAAAAAAGAAGATGATAAAGATAAAGACGGTGTCGTAATAGTAAAAAACAGAGGTGGATTCGACATCAGTATCTAGGAGTTTACATGATAGGCTTAGAAATAGTTCTTATTCTTTTAGGAGCGGGTTGCATTGCGGCCGGCTTCTTTATACCGAAAAATTCTAAGATTAGTTCGAGTATAGAAGAAAAGAAAGAAGAAAAACACATACAGGAACTTATCGAAAGAGAAATTGATAGGCAAAAAGAATCCTTAAAGAATTCTCTTGATGAAGAAGTTAAGGATTATATGGAAAAGGCTGAGAGAGGACTCGAGCGTATATCCAATGATAAGATAATGGCTGTTAACGAGTATTCAGATACAGTTCTTAATGATATCAATAAGAATCATGAAGAAGCCGTTTTCCTTTATAATATGCTTAATGATAAGCACGATGAGATAGTTAAGAGCCAGGCTCAGATTGAGAACACTTCCAAGGAAGTTAAGGAAACTCTCAAGGCTATCGAAGCAGCAAGAGAAGAAGCCAATGCTGATTTTGAAAAAGGTAAGAATGATATTCTCAGTAAGCTTGAAGAAAAAGAAAATGCTCTTACCGTAGAAAAGAACAGACTCGATGCATTGGAAGATGAATTTAATAAGAATAAAGCTGAAAATGCTGCTCGCAAGGAGACTACCAAGAAATCAACAGCCAAGAAGACTGTTAAGAGAACTCCCGATAAAGTAGCATTTGGCGATAATCACAATGACGAGATTTTAAGACTTTATAAAGAGGGCAAGAGTAATGTAGCCATTGCCAAGGAATTGGGACTTGGAGTTGGCGAAGTTAAGTTAGTAATCGATCTTGCCAAGATGTAAGTGAGACACGATGGATTTAAAAGCGTATTTAAAAGGCGCCGGAATAGGTATAATCGTTACTGCAGTTATACTTATGATTGTAGGTGCTTGCAATAATAACAATAAAATATCAGATGAAGAAGTAATTAAGCGTGCTAAAGAATTAGGATATGTTGAGAGTTCAACTCTTACTTCACCTTCATCACTTAATGGTCAGGATAAGGATACACAGGTTGCTGATAATAAGAATACAGACGTAAAAGAACCTGATACCAAGGAACCTGATGTAACAGAACCTGAAAAGCAGGTACCTGTTACACAAGAACCGGATGTTCAAGAACCCGATAAGCAGGAACCAAATACGCAAGAACCTGTTACACAAGAGCCAGACAAACAGGAACCCGATAATCAAGAGCCTGAAAAACAGGAGCCTGATAAAGAGGAACCTAAAGTTTCTGATACCGAAGAATATGTAGTTATTACCATTAGTCCCGGTCAAGGATCAGAAGAAGCTGCAAGAGCATGTAAAGCTGCAGGTCTTGTTGAAGATTCAGTAGCTTTTAACTCATACATGTGTGCTAATGGATATGATAGAAGACTTAATGTAGGCAATCATGAGATTCCTAAGGGCGCAGACAATGAGACTATATGTAAAAAGCTTTGTGGAATGGAATAGTAAAAACCCCTTGCAATAAGGGGTTTTATTATGTTATAATGCATCTGTTGCGCTAAAACACACGCATGTGGTTATAAGGATTGGTGCCTGAATCAGGTTATCCTTGATGTTGAAACATGCGGAGGAAAAACCAAGGAGGACAATTAAATGAGCGTTATTTCAATGAAACAGTTACTCGAAGCAGGTGTACACTTCGGACACCAGACTAGAAGATGGAACCCTAAGATGGCTCCTTATATCTATACCGAGAGAAATGGTATTTATATTATCGATCTTCAGAAGTCTGTAGGTAAGGTAGACGAAGCTTACAACGCAATCTCTGAGATTGCACAGGCAGGAGGAACTGTTCTTTTTGTTGGTACTAAGAAGCAGGCTCAGGACGCAGTTAAGTCTGAGGCAGAGCGTTGCGGTATGTACTATGTTAATGAGAGATGGCTTGGTGGTATGCTTACCAACTTCAAGACAATCCGTTCTTCAATTGAGAGACTTAAAGCAATCGAGAAGATGAGCCAGGATGGAACATTCGAAGTTCTTACAAAGAAGGAAGTTGCTAAGTTACAGAAGGAATGGGACACGCTTGAGAAGAACCTTGGCGGTATCAAGGATATGACAAGAATTCCCGATGCTATCTTCGTAGTAGATCCTAAGAAGGAAAAGATTTGTGTTCAGGAAGCACATTCACTTGGTATTACACTTATCGGTATTGCTGATACTAACTGTGATCCTGAAGATCTTGATTATGTAATTCCCGGTAACGATGATGCTATCCGTGCCGTTAAGCTTATCGTTGGTAAGATGGCTGATGCTATCATCGAAGCTAACCAGGGTACAGTAATGAGCGATGTTGAAGCTGAGTCTGCAGAAGCAGATGCTGAAGCTGAAGCATAATCATTAATCGAAACTATAGTTAATACATAATCACAGGAGGATACAAATATGGCAGCAATTACAGCCGGAATGGTTAAAGAATTAAGAGAAATGACCGGTGCAGGTATGATGGATTGTAAGAAAGCTCTTACCGAAGCCGATGGTAATATGGAAGCAGCTGTTGACATTCTTAAGAAGTCAGGTGCAGCTAAGATGGAAAAGAAAGCTAGCAGAATCGCAGCAGAAGGTATTGCTAAGGTAGCTAGCAAGGACGGTGCAGCAGTAGTAGCAGAAGTAAACTCAGAGACAGACTTCGTTGCTAAGAACGAAGTATTCCAGGAGTTCGTTCAGGAAGTTGCTGATAAGGCACTTGCTTCAGGACTTAATGGTGGTGCTAACGGAGAAGATGTTCAGACACTTCTTGATGGCGGTCTTACAGAAGTGTTCGCAGATAAGACACTTAAGATTGGTGAGAAGCTTTCCTTCAGAAGATTCCAGAAGGCTGAAGGCGATGAAGTTGCTTCATACATCCATGGCGGCGGAAAGATTGGTGTTCTTGTAGCAGCTAACGGTGCTAAGGGCGATGCAGTTAAGGAAGCTCTTACTAACGTAGCTATGCAGGTTGCAGCTATGAATCCTACATACATTTCAAGAGATGACATCTCAGCAGATGAACTTGCTAAGATTAAGGATATCACTCTTGAGAGCGCATTAAACGATGCATTCACATTACCCAAGCCTATTCTTAACAAGCTTCTTGATGAAGCAGTTAACGGTTCTGCTTGGAGTGATGAAGATAAGAAGAACTACGAAGAGAACAAGACTAACAAGTACCTTCCTAACTTCATTTCAGATGCAGGTAAGGCAGCACTTGGACAGCTCGCTCTTGCTAAGAAGGATGAAATCTCAGCTGACAAGATCTTCGCTGGCCTTGTAGAAGGACGTATCTCTAAGCAGCTTAAAGAAATCTGCCTTCTTGATCAGGTTTATGTTAAGGCTGAAGATGGCAAGCAGAGCGTATCTGCATACCTTAAGAGCGTTGATGCTAACATCAAGATTGCTAAGTTCGTTAGATTCGAAGTAGGCGAAGGTATGGAGAAGAAGAACGAAGATTTCGCAGCAGAAGTTGCAGCTCAGATGAACGCATAATAAAGAATTATTTATACAGAATTAGGCGACCGGAAACGGTCGCCTAATTTTTTTTATACTCAATAACAACATCTTGTGGTTGTCATAATTCGTACGACTATTTTGCAAAAATATCGTTTGAATAAGGCATTTTCCTGTGATATTATATGTCTTGCAAATGATATTTATGTAATCCATTTGCATTCTATTTTTCTATTTTTACGAGATTGAAGGGCAATTATGGATTCTCTGGACCAGCAAAAATACAATGAATTCAGAAAAAAGAGAGTCAAACTTCTTAAGAGGCTTATTATTTTAGTAATAGGCTTTTTTGTAGTTATGCCCAATATCATGTGTATCATATTGTTTGCTAAGCTTAATAAGACTAATAAGACTCTTGAAAATATCTATTCAAAGATTTCAATACTTGAAAATATTAAGACTGAACAGATGGCAAACCTTAATGCTGATGCTGATACAGATGATGCTTCTTCGCTTACTAAGGATGTAGTACTTAAGGTTCAGACAGACGCTGAGGAATATGCTGGATATAAGAGAATCTATCTTACTTTCGATGATGGCCCCAGTAATAATACCAATGCTATTCTTGATGTTTTAGATGAATACAACGCCAAGGCTACATTCTTTGTAATTGCCAAAAATGGCTACGAAGAAGAGTATAACCGTATCATTAATGACGGTCATACACTTGGTCTTCATTCATATTCCCATGTATACAAGGACGTTTATTCAGATGAGATGGGATTCAAGAATGATGTAAATAGAATTTATGATTTTGTTGAAAATGTTACCGGAGTGACACCTAAGTTTTACAGATTCCCCGGTGGAAGCTCCAATACAATATATAAGAGCGATAAGAATGAGCTATTTGATTATCTTGATGAGATGAATCTTACATATGTTGACTGGAATGTAGCAAGTAACGATTCTACATACGGCGGATTATCTGCCAATCAGATAGCTAACAATGTATTAAATGGTGTTGAAGGATTGGATGATTGCGTGATTCTTATGCACGATGCCAATGACAAGAGTTCTACTGTTGAAGCATTAAGAATTATCATTTCATCACTTCAGTGCGAGGACAATGTAATTTTTCTTCCGATTACGGATAGTACAATTAGTGTAAAGCATATATCTAAGTAATAAGGGTTAGGGTTATGGGATTTTTTAATGATCTAAAAGAAGATCTGGCTATGGCTGTAAATGAACTTACAGAAGAAAAAGCTGAACAGAATCTTGCGGATTCTGAAGAGCATTTAAGAGCAGATATAGCTAAGTTCGAAGCAGAAGATAAAAAGAAAAAGGGCAAACTTCAGGATAAAAAGAAAAAGAAGGCGCTCGAGAGAGAACTTCAAAATATCCTTAATGGTATAGATGATAATGCTCCGATTAAGGATGATAACAATCCTGTAGGCGTTATAGAATATATCGATATGATTGAAAACAGGGAGAGACTTCAAGAAGAAATACCCGAGGATGAACCTGTTAAAACTGAAACCAAAGTAGATGATGAGTACCCCGACTTTAGAAACATAATTGACATATCCGATGAGATTATCGATAATTCCGGTGAATCAATATATCCTGAAAAAGAAGAGGATATTGTTGAGGAAGACGAGGAAGTCGAGGAAGAGGCAGAAGACGAACCTGAAGAACCATTCGAGGAAGATGAATCGGAAGAAGAACCTGACATTTTCTTAGAAAATATGGATTTTACAGATGATTCCGAAGATGCTTCAACTGAAATAGAAGATACAAAAGAAGAAGTAACCGAAAAAGAAACTATTAAAGAAGAAGTAATTGAAGAAGAAAAGCCTGTAGAAACAGAGATCCCGAAACCTGAGTTTATTAAAGCTGTTGATACAGTAAGTGCTAAGGAAACCAAGGGCGTAAAAGAAGTAAGAATTATTAACGAAGTTGATCCTTCAAACGGAAAAACAACGGATAAGAAGACTATGACGACATATAACAATACAACTTCCAGCGATATGACATATATCACAGAAGGAACTACAATAAAAGGTAATATTGAAACTAGCGGAAGTATAGAGATTGATGGTATAATAGAAGGCGATGTTAAGGCTGCCGGCGAACTTATAGTTAAGGGCTCGGTAACAGGTAACGTCGAAGGACTTATTGTATCTATAATGTCCGGTAATATCAGAGGTAATGTTAAGGCTTATAACGGCATATCAATTACTGAAGATGCTTACTTAATCGGTGATATTGAAGCTGGTGAAGCAGATATCGCAGGTGCTGTTAAGGGTACAATCGATGTTAATGGTCCTGTAGTTCTTGAGTGTAAGGCTAAGGTACTTGGTGATATTGATTGCAAGAGTGTTGAGATTAACGGCGGTGCAGTAATCGAAGGTAAGTGCTCTCAGAAGTATGCCGATGTATCACCTTCATCATTCTTCGAGAATCTAGCATAAAGAGGTTAATATGAGAATATTACTTAAGTTAAGCGGTGAAGCATTAGCCGGAGAAAAGAAAACAGGTTTTGATGAAGAGACAGTTAAAAAAGTTGCTCTTCAGGTAAAAGAGATTGTTGACAGAGGAACCGAGGTTGGTATCGTAATCGGCGGAGGTAACTTCTGGAGAGGCAGAAGTTCTGAGAATATCGACAGAACCAAGGCTGATCAGATTGGTATGTTGGCAACTGTAATGAACTGTATCTATGTATCAGAGATATTCAGATCAGTTGGACTTGAGACCAATATACTCACACCTTTTGAGGTTGGTTCATTTACCAAGTTATTCTCAAAAGACAGAGCAAATAAGTATTTCAGCAGAGGTAATGTAGTATTCTTCGCCGGGGGTACAGGACATCCTTACTTCTCAACAGATACAGGTGCATTACTTAGAGCAGTTGAGATTGATGCCGACGTAGTACTTCTTGCTAAGGCAATCGATGGAGTATATTCAGACGATCCTAAGACCAATCCTGATGCTAAGAAATATGATGAGATTAATATCAAAGATGTTATCGCACAAAACCTTAAGGTTGTTGATATGACAGCATCAATCCTTGCAATGGAAAACAAGATTCCTATGTGGGTATTCCCTCTTTTTGAGGACAATTCCATTGTTAATACACTTTACGGAACATTTAACGGTACCAAGGTTACCGTGGATTAGGGGGCATTTATGAAAGAACAACTTGTAGCTTATGATGAAAAAATGAAAAAGACCATCGAACACCTTGTGTCCGATTTTCAGACTATCCGTGCAGGTAGAGCTAATCCTCACGTACTTGATAAGGTTGTAGTAGATTATTATGGAACACCAACACCTTTACAGGGAGTAGGTAACATCTCAGTTCCCGAGCCTCGTATCATCCAGATAGCTCCTTGGGAAAAGAAGATTATTAAAGATATTGAAAAAGCTATTATGGCTTCAGATATCGGTATCACACCTTCTAACGATGGTTCAGTTATTCGTCTTGTATTCCCTGAACTTACAGAGGAGAGACGTAAGGATCTCGTTAAGGATGTAAAGAAGAAGGGTGAAGATGCTAAGGTTGCCATCAGAAATATCAGACGTGATGGTAATGAAGCATTCAAGAAGCTTCCTAAGACTGAGATTTCTGAAGATGAAGTTAAGGATCTTCAGGACGAGATTCAAAAGATTACAGATAAGTACATTAAGGACATTGATGCACTTATCGAAGATAAGTCCAAGGAAATTCTTACTGTATAGTTATGTAAACCAAAATTCATAAAAATAATAAAGATTATATTAGAGTTTTATGATATAATATATTAGTTGTTAATAGTAAGCGTTCAATGATATTGAACGCTTACTTTTCTAATAAGGCATTAATTATTTTGTAAATATAAAAATAGGATAAGACAATGGAAGAATTAAAGATTCCGACACATGTTGCGATTATAATGGATGGTAATGGAAGATGGGCTAAGGCTAAAGGTCTTCCTCGTAAGATGGGTCACGTACAGGGCGGTAAGAATGTAGAAGATATGCTTTATGTATGTGATGAGATTGGCATTAAGTACTTTACAGTATATGCTTTTTCAACTGAGAACTGGAAGCGTAGCGAAGACGAAGTATCTGCTCTTATGACACTTCTTAGAAGTTATCTTTCAAGCGGCTTTAAAAAAGCAGCTAAAAATAACGTACGTATTCGTATAATCGGTGACAGAACCAGACTTGCGGATGATATTCAAAAACTAATAGAAGACTTGGAAGAGGATTCCAAGGATAATACCGGTCTTCAGTTCCAGATTGCCATTAATTATGGTGCAAGAGATGAGATTAGACGTATGATGCAAAAGACTGCGTTAGAGATAACAGATGGTAATCTTAAGGCAGAAGATATCACTGAATCATATATTTCTGATCATCTTGATACAGCAGGTATTCCTGATCCTGACCTTTTAATTCGTACTAGTAACGAACTTAGAATATCCAATTTCCTGTTATGGCAGTGTGCATACAGTGAATTTTATTTTTGCGACTGCAATTGGCCTGATTTCAATAAGGATGAACTTATGAAGGCCATAGTCGAATATAATAAAAGAGACAGGCGTTTTGGCAACGCCAAGTAGTGGGGGTTAGTTTTAATGTTTTGGAAAAGATTGTTAAGCGGAGCTGTGATATTATTTCTTACGCTTGGCTTCGGAATCCTTGGAGGACCTTTCTTAGCATGTGGTCTTGGTGTTTTATCTTCAATTGCATATATTGAATTCACCAAGGCAGCAAAGGTTAGAGAAGAAGGACATAGATTTAATGCGATAGAAGCAATCGGTCTTGTTACAATTATTTTTTATTATGTGATGCTTCTTATGTTTGAGATTTTCCCCTTCATGCCCAAAGAAGCTACAGGCTGGCTTTTTGAATCAGTTGGTTTCTATAACAACTATACAATTATTCTTATTTTAATATTCATGTTTGGAATTATTGCGATATTATGCGCATATATATTCGCTTATCCTAAATTCCACGTCAATCAGGTTGCTGGCGGTATATTCGGCCTTATCTATACTTCCTTTTTGATGTCATTTATCTATTACACCAGAGAGTTGAATAACGGTGTTTATCTCGTATGGTTAATATTCATATCTTCATGGGTATCAGATACATGTGCTTATTTCGTCGGTTCAGCAATTGGTAAGCACAAGATGACACCTCGCCTTTCTCCCAAAAAGAGTTGGGAAGGAGCAATCGGAGGCATTCTTGGTTCAGGTATTGCATCTACTGCATACGGATTCTTTTATCTAAAGCATTTTGGAATTACTTTTGCATTGCTTCCTTGCTTTGCTTTGCTTGGATGTGTTGGTGCTTTCCTTGCAATGTGCGGAGACTTGGTTGCATCAGCAATTAAGCGTAATAACAATGTGAAAGATTATGGAGATATTATTCCCGGACATGGCGGAGTACTTGACAGATTCGATTCGGTACTTTTCACCGCTCCAATGGTATATTTCCTCATTGTATTATTGATTCAGCAGGAGTTAATAATTTCTATCTTTTAATTGTATATATTTGATTATCTTTTTTGAATAAAAAAGATTTAATATCAATAAAAACTATGGAATAAAACCTGAAAGATTTAGACTAAACATATTTTATATATTTTTGAATTATTATTATATTTTCAACAAGAGTATTTAAGGATTAATTATGAAGAATTTAGTCATTTTAGGGTCTACAGGAAGTATTGGTACACAGACTCTTGAAATAGTTGCAGAAAAAAAAGAAGATTTCAAAGTGCTTGCACTCGCAGCTTATTCCAATGTAACACTTATTGAATCTCAGATTAGGATGTATAGTCCTAAATATGCTGTGTTGTTCAAGGAAGATGCGGCATCTGAACTTGCAACCAAGGTTAAGGATCTTC
>JAEEGK010005696.1_pt1 | contig 30118 bp, 23 predicted proteins | sample 8958771 | NCBI WGS metagenome assembly JAEEGK01 (sample SAMN16246547, study PRJNA631951) | gut metagenome | biome: gut microbiome; feature: rumen; material: SC-attached | host: Bos | place: Iran: Karaj | collected 2018-10 | reverse complement strand
TGTTGGTGGAGGACAAGCAGCTACTGCTGTCTATCCAACTTCTATTTCATTAAGTGGAACCAATTCATTTTCAATCGGAGGAACGTCTCAACTAGAGGTTACTTATACTCCTTCCTATACAAATGTTAAAAATGTTACATTCAGTTCAAGTAATACAAGTGTAGCAACCGTAAGTAATACTGGTTTAGTTACTGGTGTCGCACAAGGAAGCGCAACAATTACTGCAACTGCGGAAGCTGCAAGTGGAACTGTTTCAGCAACCAGAAGCATAACAGTTACACCTATTGCAGTTACAAGTGTATCATTAGATACAAATTCAGCATCAGTCAAAGTTGGAAAGACTGTAACATTAGTTGCGACAGTCAACCCAGCTAACGCTACAAATAAGAACATTACATGGACTTCAAGTGCTACTTCAATCGCAACTGTGAGTAGTTCAGGTGTTGTCACTGGTGTTGCTGCCGGTAGTGCAACAATCACTGTTCAAACGGCTGATGGAAACAAGACTGCCCAATGTGTTGTTACAGTTACAGCAAGCGGTGGTGAAGAATCGTTTAGCATTACTTATACTGATTTACCAACCACATATCAAACTGGTTCAACAATTTATACAGCTAGTAGCGGAATTAAATTCCAAGCCTATAACTGTGCTAACTACTCAAGCAAAATGCAGTTCAAAGCTTCTTCAGGTTACTTACAATCAACAGAAGACTTAGAACTTCAATCAATCACAATTAATGATAGAGAGTCAAACACTCTTACAGTCTACGGTAGTAATACTGCAGGTTCATTTAGTACTGTTATTACTGGTACAAACGATGTTTACGACTTAACAGGTTATAGTTACTTCAAAGTAGCTCGTACAGCATCAGGTGCAGGTTATTGCTCATCAATTACTGTCCTTACCGGAACTCCAACTCCAACAGATCCGACAAGCATCATTATGAGCTCAACAAGTGCTGAGGTTGGTGCTGGCGGTACAAAACAATTATCAGTCAGTTATGTTCCAAGTAACGCTAACCAAAATAAACAACTTACATGGACCAGTAGCAATACAAATGTTGCAACAGTTAATAGTGATGGTCTTGTTTCAGTTAAGTCCACGGCAACAGCAGGACAAACTGCCACAATTACTGCAAAATTAACGAATATTCCTACAATTTCTGCAACTTGTACCATCACAGTAGTTGAACAACAAAAGGACGATCACACAGTCTTAATTTACATCTGTGGTGCTGACCTTGAATCTGAGAATAGCCTTGCAACTGGAGACATTCAAGAAATGTTAAAAGTCTCTGGTCAGCCAGATGATGTTAATATCGTTATTGAAACTGGTGGTGCATCTTCGTGGGCATCGACATATGGCATTTCTTCAACTAAACTTGAAAGATGGCATGTTGAGAATAAATCCTTAGTTAAAGATGCGTCACTTACATACGCTTCAATGGGCTTAACAAGTACCCTTCAATCCTTCCTTGAATATGGACTTAACAATTATCCAGCAGAACGTACTGGTTTGATTCTTTGGAACCACGGCGGTGGTATGCACGGTGTTTGTTATGATGAGAAGAAGAATGATGATAGCTTACTTGATAACGAGGTTAAGTCAGCAGTTTCAGGTGCATTATCCAACTGTGGAATGTCAGATCAAAAACTTGAATGGATTGGCTATGACGCATGCTTAATGGCAGTTCAAGATATCGCTGAAATGAACTCACCATACTTCAACTATATGGTTGCATCAGAAGAATCTGAAGCAGGTTATGGTTGGGATTATGATAACTGGGTTGATGATTTATATGCGAAGAAGACAACGCCAACAATTCTTAAAGCAATTTGTGATTCATTTATTGCGGATAATGGTGGTGTTAACTCAAGTAGCGGTGACCAAACCTTATCATATTTAGACTTATCTAAAGCTGCTGCATATAAGACAGCATGGGAAAATATGGCCGCACAATTACAAAGTAAGCTTACGTCGTCTAACAAATCCACATTCAACAATGCAATTATTAATAACGTTAAACACTTCGCTGACAGTGATTACGATTACTTCTGTTTATTCGATGCAAAAGACTTCATCAATAAACTCGCAAGCGCTAATGCATTCTCATCATTTAGAATTGATTCTAGCTACACAACAGCAGTTCTTAATGCTCATGCTCAGTTAGTCGCTTATAGCACAGCCCAAAAAGGTGCTGGTAATGCATATGGCTTATGTATGTATTGGTGTAACAACTCTACTTATAGCGATATGTCAGTGTACACTTCAAGTCACACCAATTTCACTACATGGAGAAGTATCAATAATACATACGGAACTCACATGTAGAAATTAAACTAATTTAAACCTCTTCGCGTATTTCTTTGCGCAAAGAGGTTTTTATTATGTATAATATATGGGCAATGGGAAATAAAAACGAAATCAAAAATCAAACCTTTGATGAGGAACGCTCTTTATATAATTTGAAATATGCAAAAGTTTTAGATTGCACATTTTCAGGACCTAAAGATGGAGAGTCACCTTTGAAAGAATCTAGAAATATCGAAGTTAGAAATTGTAACTTTGATCTTAGGTATTCTTTTTGGCATGTTGTAAACGGTGATGTTAGAAACTGCAAGTTCTCAAATACCGCAAGAGCACCTTTCTGGTACTGTAGAGGCATCGGAATGAAGAAGGTTGAATCTGAGGCTGTTAAGGTTTTTAGAGAGTGCAACGAAATAACAATTGATGACTCTTCATTTGTCAGTGAAGAACCTTTCTGGAGATGCAACCATTTAGTTATCAGAAACACAAAAGTTGTAGGATTTTACCCATTTTTCCAAACAAAAGACCTTGAAATTACTAACTTAAATCTCACTGGAAAATATTCATTCCAATACAATGTTCACCTTAGAATCAATAAGTCTCATTTAGACACCAAAGATGCTTTCTGGCATTGTAGAGATGTTGTCGTTAGAGATTCAGTTATCAAAGGTGAATACATTGGTTGGTATAGTTCATTTATGACCTTCATTAACTGCACAATCGAGTCACATCAACCATTTTGTTACGCTGATAACATTAGATTCATTAACTGTAAGATGCCTAACTGTGACTTGGCATTTGAAAAGTCATCTGTTACCGGAAACATCATTGGAGAAATTGAATCCATTAAGAATCCAAAGAGATGTAACCTAAAGGTTGGTAAAGTTAAAGAAGTTATTAAAGACGGCGCAATTAACAAAGTTGAAATAAATATTGAGGAGGGCGAATAAGCGTTATGGAGAAGATATTCAAACACTTAAAGTTCTATACACTTGAAAACGATATTCTTAGATTTGAATATTCACCTAACGATCATTTCTCAAATCAAGATACTTTGTATATTGCTTCTAAAAAACTCTCAAATGAAGAATTAGAAATTAACCAAGATAGTGGTTTAGTTTCAATTCTTTATAAAGGTTTTGAAATTATTTTTAGCGAGGAAGGAACACTTGAATCCTTACAAATTGTTAAGGAAGGTAAAGTTGTTTATAAATATAAAGACATCAAAAACACTGGTGAACTCCCACTTCCAAATAAAACTCCTGAAGTATTCCCGTTAATGGATTCTCCTAGAGTTCTTATTCCAGAAGGTGGTTATGCTCCAGATTCTGAGAACTTTGTCGTAGAAGATGATGTTAAAGACTTATTCTTACTTTTCTGTGAAAAGGATCATCTCAAACTTAGAAGACAAATGATTTCCCTTACTGGAAAGAATAAACTTCCAAGATTTAGAAACTTCGGTTTATTCGCATCTAAGGAATATGCTTATACACAAAAGAAAGCCATTGAGACCATTCAAAAGTATGAGTCTCGCAACATTCCTTTAGAGACCTTTGTTTTGTGCTCAGATGAGCTTAAAGACAAGCAATACAATATTAATCCGGCATTATTTGCTAACATTGAAGACTTCATTCGTATTTGTCACAAACGTGATATTCAAGTTGTAATCGCTGATAAGCCACATCCATTCCAAGAAGGAAGCAAAGTTTTTGATAAAGAAGAAATTGAATTCAGAAATAACGCACTTCTTAAGTTCTATAGCCAAGGCCTAGACGGATGGTGGTTACAAAGAAGCGACAAAGATAAATTAAGAACTGGAAATAGAGATATTTCACCAGAATCTATGGGAAATTACGTATATTATGATATTTCCAGACAATTTGCGCTTGGTTTTACCCTTGACCCAGAAGTTTATGAGAGAATTGCTGTTCTAAGCGCTATTCAGGACGATTTAGATTCTAGAGGCCATGTTCGTTCACTTCAATGTGGACACCATGTTAAATCAGACGAACAATCACTCAGAAACGAAATTGTTAACTTGAATAAATATGCAAACAACATGGTTGCTCACTATTCACCAGAAATTGGTGGTACAGAAGGTGATCCGACAAAGAACCAATACATTCGTTGGATGCAATTTGGAGCGTTCTGCCCAATCTTAAGACCACATTCAATTGCCTCAGAAAAGAAGAGCAAAGAACCATGGTCCTATGACAAGACAACATTTGAAATTTGTAAGACATTTATTAATATGCGCTATGCGCTTCTTAATACCTTCTATACCGCAAGCTTTAAAAATATCGATACAGGACTTGGTGTTTGCTCACCACTTTCACTATATTATCCAGATGATAAGAAGTGCTACAAAGCTGACGCATCATTCTTAATTGATGGTAAGATTTTAGTTGCTCCACTTTCAGGCGCAGGAAGACCGCGCTCGCTTAAAGAAAAGTACTTTATTAATGGTCTAAAACTTTCTATTTATCCAAATCAAAACTTCAAAGGTAAATCCTATACAAGATCAGTTAAATCATTTGAGGATATCAATAAATTCTACAATTCAGTTAAAGCTAGAAATCCAAACGTCAAGAAGTTCTCATTCAGATATAAAGGCGACTTAAAATTAAAGAATGAATTCCAACTTTCAATCAAAAATGACGTGAAATCCCGTGTATTTTTGAATGGAAAGCAAGTATTTAGTGATTTTGAAAACCACAAAGATTCATTCAGTGAAGTTGCAAGAATTAAGAGAAATAGAGTCTATAAATTGGTTGCTGAAACTGTCCAAAGAAGAAGACCTCAACTCTTCGATTTAGTGATTTATAGAGTTCCAAAACCAACTGCAAAAGCTAGAATCTATTTGCCAGAAGGCGAGTGGTTCAATATCTTCCATAGAAACGTTTATCAAGGCAAACGATATGTTAATGAAAAGTTTAAAATTGATGAAGTTCCTGTATTTGTTAAAGCAGGTTCATTAATTCCTTTATATAAAAAGATTACAAATGCAACACAGCTTTCATTTAAGACAGCAATCTATGATTACTACACAAGTAAGAAAGAAGATATTAGTGACTTCTTTTATGAAGATGACGGAATATCTACCGCTTACTTAATTGGTGAATATCGTAAAAATGAATATAGAACTCACTTTGAAAAAGATAGATACATTGTTGAACTAAAAGGAAATAGCAAACTCCTTGATGACGAACTCAAAGTAAGAGATGTCTTCTTCAAAGCACACATTAGAGACAACGAGACAATTGGTAAGGTCTTAATCAATGGATCACCTGTTCCATTTAAACGTCACGACCATGCTAAGAAAGCAGTTCCGTTCCTTGATGTAAAATTTGCAAGAGATTCAAAGACTCTTTCATTTAAGTTTAGGCACGTCATCAAAGACGACTACAAGATCGAGCTAATCGTTAAAGAAAAATAGTCAAAATCGCTGGGAAATCCTGGCGATTTTTCATTTTCAAAGTTGTGGTAAAATCTTTCAAAAATAGTTCCTGCAAAAATAATGAAAAAATGTTTAACCATTTTTAATAAAAAATATTAGAATAATGTTAGAAGGAGAAAGTTAAAATGACATTTGATAAATGGTTTGAAGAACAAGCGCTCTGGCTTAAGATCGTTTTATTAGTTATTCCGTTCGTAGGTTGGGTTGTCGAAATTCTTATTAGAGTCTCTGCCATTATTAGAAAGCAATCAGTCATCAATATTGTTGGTTTAGTCATCGGTGTTATCGGTGGTTTAATCTGGGCAATTGTCGACTTAGTCTTTGTAATTATTTCTGGCCAATTACTCTTACTTGAATAATTTCATTTTAATTAAAAAAGCTTGCCTTCTTGGAAGCTTTTTTATTTTGCCTTTTAAATATTTAAATACGATGAATTAATTGATATTTTAATATTAATTACCTTTTTGTATTATGTGTGATAAACTTGTTATGCTCGCTAGATAAGGAGTTAGGAAAAAAAGATTATTATGGGAAAAGCATCAATAGAAAAACCTTGGATGAAGTACTATCAAGAATTTGATGGTGATTTATCCACAACCAAACAAAGTTTGTATAGATATCTAAGAATGACCTCAAAGGGTTATGGTGATTACGTTGCCTTTAATTATTTTGGTAAAAAGTACACTTATAAAGCAATGATTGGAAAAATCGATCATTATGCTGACTGTTTCACCGACTTAGGAGTTAAAAAGGGAGACCATGTTGTTTTTCTAACAGCAACTCTTCCTGAAACAATTTGCTCATTGTATGCGCTAAATAAAATTGGCGCAGTTCCGGTTTTTGTTGAACCAAGAATGTCAAAAGCCCGAATTGACTATTTTATCGAAATGGTTAAAGCAAAAGTTGTTATCATGATCGACCTTGTTTATCCAAAAGTATATGACCTTCTTGAAAAGCATCATATTGAGCATGCTTTAGTTCAAAACGCTGCATTTTCATTACATAGAATTCAAAGATTCTTTATATCTATCTTTTCAAAGAAAACAAAAATCAGATACAGCAATTCAATACAAAAGTTTAGGGATTTTGTAAAAAGGGATGTTCCACATTGCGCAATAGAAGCTCCATTTGAAGAAAATGCAACCGCAATTGTTACTCAAACTGGTGGAACGACAGGTAATCCTAAAGGTGTTGAACTTACTAATGAAGGGCTTAATACAGTTGCCTTAAGCTTTAACTATACACATAACGATTGTGTTCCAGGCGACATCTTCTTAAATATTATGCCTATCTTTACCGCATACGGAATTGTTTGTGGTTCGCATATGGCTTTGACTCAAAGAACTGTTAATGTTTTGATCCCAAACTTTAAGCCAAAGAAATTCCCAAAACTCATGAAGAAACATCATCCTGCTGCAGTCATTGCTGTTCCAGTTTTCTATGAGTTGTTTATCAAAGATAAACATATGAAGAATATTGATTTAAGCGGACTTAAATTTGCTGTTTCTGGTGGAGACGTTTTAAATCCTAAATTAGAAGATTCTATTAACAAATTCTTTAAAGACCATGGTTGTAAATATCATATTTGCCAAGGTTATGGTTTATCTGAAACAACTGCTGTTACTGCTTTTAACTGCATTTATAGGAAGAACTCCGAAGGTCTTCCATTATGTACTTCAACAATGGGAATCTTTGATCCTGATACAGGAGAAGAGCTTGATTATAATCAAAAAGGTGAAATTTGTATTACTGGGCCATCAATCATGAAACATTATTTTGATAATGAAGAAGAAACCAATAATGTAATGAGATTGCATAATGATGGCAAAGTTTGGATTCACAGTGGTGATATGGGCTATTTTGATGAAGATGGCTTCCTATTCTTTGAAGGAAGATTTAAATTTGTTATCCCTCGCTTTGATGGTCATAAGAACTTCCCAATTCAACTTGAGAGAGTGGTTTCTAAATTTAAAGGTATAGTTAATTGTTCAGTCGTTCCATGTAAAGATAGAGACCATATGCAAGGTCAATATCCTCTTGTTGTTGCTGAAATCGAAGATAAAGAAGCAGATTTAAACAAGATGAGAGAAGCAATTCTTAAATACTGCAAAAAGAAAATTGGCGGAAGAGAGCAACCTTGTGATGTTGTTTTTGAAGATAAAATTCCTTTAACATTAGTTGGTAAAAATGACGTTACTTTATTAACTAAAAAGTATATTGATTACAATTATAAAAAACATTGTTTTGATGAACCTGAACAATAAAAATACACGAGAAAATCATATATTTTTTGAAAGAAAGCGAGAGTAAATATGTCAAGAGCAGACGAAATATTTGTAGCGAATATGAAAGATATTTTGGAGAGTGGTTTCTCTGATGAAAACCTTGAAGTTAGACCACATTGGGAAGATGGAACTCCAGCACACACAATTAAAAAATTTTGTATTGTTAATCGTTACAATCTTCAAGAAGAACTTCCAATTCTTACAATTAGAAGAACTGCTTTTAAGTCATGCTTAGACGAACTTCTTTGGATTTGGCAAAAGAAGTCAAATAATATTCACGATTTAAAATCTCACATTTGGGATTCATGGGCTGATGAGACCGGCTCCATTGGTAAAGCTTATGGATATCAGCTTGGTGTAAAACATCATTATAAAGAAGGTGACTTTGATCAAGTCGATAGAGTTCTTTATGATTTAAAGCACAATCCTCAATCAAGAAGAATCATGACCAATATTTATAACTTCCAAGATTTACATGAGATGAATCTTTATCCGTGCGCATACTCAATGACATTTAATGTCACAGGTGATACATTAAACGGTATTTTAAATCAAAGAAGTAATGATATGCTTACTGCTAATAACTGGAATGTTCTTCAATATTCATTATTAATAATAATGTTTGCGCAAGTCTCAGGGCTTAAACCAGGAACTTTGGTTCACGTTATTGCTGACGCACACATTTACGACAGGCACATTCCTTTAGTAAAGAAGGTTATCGAAAAACCTCAACATCCAGCCCCAAAACTTTGGGTTAATCCTGAAATTAAAAACTTCTACGATTTCAAAGTTGAAGACTTTAAGTTAGAAGGTTATGAATACGAAGTTTTAGAAGAAAAGATACCGGTGGCAATTTAATATGATTATTTCAATCTTAAGTGTAGATAAGAAGTATGGAATAGGTAAAAATAATGACCTTCTTTTTCATCTTCCTTTAGATATGAAATTTTTTAGAGAAACCACAAAAGGGCATATGGTTTTTATGGGTGAGAATACTCTTCTATCATTTCCGGGAAGTAAACCTCTTAAAAATAGAACCAATGTCGTACTAAGCCAAGATCCAACTCACAATTATGAAGGCTGCAAAAATGTTCACGATTTTGCTGAATTTGTCAAAATTCTTCAGGAAAACGGTAAGAAATCTGATGTTTTTGTAATTGGTGGAGCATCAATTTATCGTCAAACCTTGCCATTTGTTGATAAGGTTTTGTTAACGAAAGTAGATGCTGATGGTGAAGCTACTGTTTTCTTTCCAAATCTAGATGAAGACCCTAATTTCAAATGCGTTGATGAAGGAGCTCCAATTTTAGATGGAGAATTCGAAATCAGATTTACAACTTATATAAGAAAATAAAAAAGGCACTGAGTGCCTTTTTGTTTGAAATATTAGTTATTGTGATTTGTTGTCTTGTCGTAACTTCATAAAGAGCCTTAATACTCTTGATAATTCAACTGTGCTTAACATACTAACAACAGAAATTGGAATAGCAAAAGCCATCATTCTTTTATAATTGAAATTCTCAATCTCTGTTTTAAGAATTCCTCTACAAACAAAGAAACTTGAAACAATGCCGGCAGCAATTCCAATAACTACAAATATTACTAAGTAGTAACGGAGCCACGGATTTCTAAGTTTATTCTTTTTATAAATACATGAATAAATTGCAAATGTTAAGGTAATAAAAAATACGACTCCTAATATAATTAGAAAAATAGCCACATTCTTTTTATTCATTAATTCAAATACAGCAGCGGTGATAGAAAAAGATCCAAGCAAAGAGAAAATGAATATAAATAAATAATCAATATCAAAAAGTTCAAAAGGTTCGTAGTTAACTGTTGCTTTCTCTTTAACCTTTTTTGTTTTCGATAAGTTTTCTTCTTTATTAATTTTAGGTTCTTTTTGTTTGCCAATTTTAACAGAGAATCTTTTCTTCGGTTGAAGCAAAACTAATAATGGAAAAGTAAGTTCATTTTCTTCGAGTGTTGCTTGCTTGATTTTAATACTATCAGAATTTAAAAAAGTACAATATATTGGTTCATATTTTGCTAAAAAACCCAGTAATTCCCGTATTTTTTTGCTTTGAGACTCAATTGTTGGTGTTTCGCTACTTTTCAAAGTTTTGATATTTTGTAACAGTTCGTTTCGCGTTTCTTCACTAAATTTTTCCTTATCAAAACTTGCTAAAAAATGACCTGTTTCAGCAACATTAATTTTAATCTGAACGACATCTGCGATTGAGATATTGTTCATCGTTTTAATAATCATGGATGAATTTTGGTTTTTAATATTTGGTTTTGAAAGATTGCTCACTAAAAGCTTATCTTCAATGAGATAAACCTTGTTTTCGAAACTATATTCATTTGTTTTGTCAGTAAAACCAAGAATCATTTTTTGAATTTCCATAAGAAATATTTTAGAGAATAATTCATAACGATTCTACTATTATGTACCAAAAACAAGTTTTTGTTTTAATTTATTCTTTTTATGAGTTATCATTGTATTCCTATGAAAAATAAAATTTTGTTTGGGAATAGTATTACACTCTTGCTTCCGTTAGCACTTGCAACGGGGGTGTTTTTTGCTGCTCCTAAATCTATAACAAATGAAGTCCATGGTTATGATATTTCTTCTTTACCAACCACGATTGATTTAAACGACACAAGTGCTGCAGATATTCGAAGTTATTATTCGTCTTTAAATAATCTTTCTACTAGCGAAAGACAAGGCAACAACCTTTTAAAAAATCTAAAAACCATTCTTAAAAGTGGACAAAAGTATTACTCGTATGATGTTGACAATGGTTTACCAATTTGGCAGATGTATGAAATCACTGATAGAGACTGGTCAATGTCTCCTGCATCATCTACTAGTTATGGAACTTATAATTCTTCGACCAATAAAATAACTAATTATAGTTATGGAAGTAATTCTAATTCTAAAAATAACCCATACATTCATTCACTTTATACGAATAGAAATGTAACAAATGAAGCTAGGGCTTGGGGTGACCACACTCAAACAAATTGGGGTTTGAATAGAGAACACGTATGGCCGAAAGCCGAAGGTTTTGAAGAAGAAGCTGCCGGCGGAGCACGTGGTGACCCAATGCATTTAATGGCAGGTAATGGTTACGCCAACAATATTCACAGTAACTATTTCTATGGTTATGTCGATACATCTAGTAGTTATACTGATTGTGGAAGCAAATATTCTTATACCTCAGGCAACTTATTAGGAAAATCCAAAACAGTTGGTGGTTCAACAAACGTTTTTGAACCTCAAGATTCAGATAAAGGTGATATAGCTAGAGCAATTTTTTATATGGTCTCTCGTTACAATTATTTATCTGGAAGTGATAGTGATGGAATTGATTCAGATAATCCAAATTTAGCACTTACACAAAATCTTTCCGATTGGTCTTTGAATAGTTTTAATTCTACAACAACTACAAAAGGATATATGGGCATTATGACCGACTTATTAGCATGGCATCATGCTGACCCTGTCGATCAATATGAGATTCACAGAAATAATTTGTTGTATATAAATTACACTAACAATAGAAATCCTTTTATTGATTTCCCAGAGTGGGCTGATTTCATTTGGGGAAAAGCAATTTATAATGGTTCAACTTATCAATCATACTCAAGCACACCTACTGGTTATGCTACACCAAGTACAGACACAATTAATGGATATAATTCAGGAAGCACTACTCCTACAACGTTGACTACGTCCGGTAGCGTAGCTGCAACTGCTGGCGAATTAGAAGGATGGACATCTGATGGTACTGGAACTGCTTATGCAGATGGTGCTGTTAAATTAGACAGTACTAGTGATAATGTTTATTGTTTAACTCTTTTTTCAGGAAATATTTCCTATAATATGACCGCTTTATCTGTCACGTTATACGGCCGAGTATATGGCAGCCCAACCTCAGCTAATTCTTATAAAGTGGAAGCTGTTGATTCTTCTGGAAACGTGCTCGGAAGCGATACGAAAACTGGTTCTGATGTTTTTTCAACTGAATCTTATAGCGAAGCAGTATTTAATATTTCAGGTAATTTAACCAACTGTACAGGCATTAGAATTATTTACTTAAAAAAAGGCGCTGGTAATTTAGCATTAAAAAATGTCTCATGGACAGCAACTTATTTAGATGCGGAAGCGCCATCAATTACATCTATTTCTGCATCATCAAGTAAAACGTTTAATGTGGGTGACATTGTTAATGCATCTGATATAACTGTAAAAGATAATAACAATACTGCAGTTAGCGGATTTACTTTTGCTAACGATGGTTATCAGATTACTTATGACGATGCTCCAAGTGGCGGAGTGTTATCTACAAAAACATTTGTGAATGCTATATCATACGATACATTTACTTGTTCTTTAACAATAAATGTTAAAAGACCTGAACATTCCACTTCGTCTCTTTCTATTACTTATACTGGTGAAAACTTTAAAGATGCAGGCGTAGTAAGCAATACTTATACCACTGATCAAAAGGTTTCTATTGACGATATAGGTTTTGAAGTAAACGGCTATATTTATTCGAATAAACTTTCTTTAAGTCAAGGATCAGGAAACGCTCCTGGCTCAGTTATTAACACAACGCCATATTCCCGTGGTATAACCAATGTTGTTGTTAATGGCGCAATACCAAATATTCAACTAAGTACCAATGGATCAGACTGGGTTGATTTAAATAGCGCCTCTCCAGATAGCGTCGATTATTTATATTTTAAAGTGTTTTATAAAAACACGAGTCAATCTGGTTATGTAAATATTACTTCAATCGTTGTCACCACAAAGAACGAAACACCAACTAATGTAGCGAATTACATTATGTATGAAGACACAAACAATCAATGTACTTCTAAGTTTGTTGTGGCAATATCTTATTTTGAAGCAATGACAACTGTTGGCAGAACAACATTTATGAATAGCAATGACTATGTCATTGATAAAGCTCGTGAACGTTTGCAAGCATGGGCTACGCACTTAGGAAAAGAAATTTCTTATGTCAATGGCGATTATGTTGTTTCTGATGCAAAAATGACTACACATTTATTGAATGATAAGAATAATACTGCATTAATCCTTGTTTTCGCGACAACATTCGCAGTTTCATCAGCAGTTACTTGCATTCTTATCAAACGTAAAAAACAGGTTAAATAATAATGAGCGATATTAAGGTTCTAGTTAATAACAATAAGGCAAAATTCCTCTATTTTCTCGAGGATTTTGTTGAATGTGGCATTGAACTTAAGGGATCAGAGATTAAGTCTGTTCGTCATAATGGAGCAAGCTTAAGAGACTCTTATGTAATGTTTAAAAATGGAGAAGCGTTTATTTTAAATATGCGTATTGCTCCATATAAGCATGGTGCCGATTTTAACCATGAGCCAAATCGTACTAGAAAGCTTCTTTTGCATAAGAAGGAAATCAATAAGATGGAGCAAAAAGCAAAAGAGAAAGCAATGACGGTGGTGCCAACAAAAGTTTATCTTAAAAAAGGCAAACTAAAAGTAGAAATAGCTTTAGCTAAAGGTAAAAAATTGTTTGATAAACGAGAAACAATTAAACGCCGTGATGATGAACGAATGATGGCAAAACTGAAGAAAGGATACGAAAAACAGTGACCAATGTGGCCACTGTTTTTATTCTTTTTCAATATTAAATTTTCCCTGTTTTATTAATGGTTGGAATAACGTTGGAACTATCAAAGCATATAAGACTGCACTAGCGATACTTCCGACGAATCTAAATATGATTGTAAGATATGTTAAGCCAGAAGGATATTGGAATAATTTCGCGTCTAACCAAATAACAAATGTATTGATTGTTGTAACCGCCAAACAACATAAAATAACCGTAAAAATCCATAATAATTTATGTTCTTTTACGTCTTTTTGTTTAAACATTAAGCCAACAATTAAGCCACGAACTATAGCTGGTAAAACCCAAAGTGGTGTAGTTGGAGTTAAACCATATTGGGAAACAAGTTGGCAAAAGAATTCGCCTAATCCTCCAACCAACATTCCTTCAATAGGACCATAAACAACAGCAATAAAGATAATTGGAAGACCAGTCATTGAGATCTTAATAAATTGAAGATTAATAGAGGCATAACTTAAGGCAACATAAAGAGCAAGGCTTAAGCCCATTAGTGTCATCTTGAAAACTATGCTTTGATTTCTTAATTTCATTTAACTGAATCCCAAAGTTTATTTAATACTCTAACCATAGAATAAGTGTCTAGGCAACAATAAGCTAACATTCCAGCTCTAGTTTTTTGATATTCTTCACCTTTCATTTGAACTAATTTAGGGAACATAGCAAGTGCTTCGCCTCCATTATGTACAACCGGAAGCTTGTGGTAGTCATCTGCCATGTCTGGACAAAGGGCTGGCATAACGTACTTAATAGAGTTAGAGCCGCCTTGTGCCAAATCATAGTAAGTTCCTTGCTTGAATGGAACAAGTAAATCAATCATGTTCTCTCTAATAGCAAGCAGGTGATTTGAAAGATCTGGATATTGTTCTGCCAAATGTAGCAAGACAGTTTTTTCGAAAGTCATGTTGTAAGCAATAGGTGTACCATCCATAGGAATATCATTGCAGAGTTGTTCTGCTAATTCCCTTTGACAATCTAATTTGTCACCAAGGAATTCTTTATGAATTAATTCTCCTCCTGGACTCATTTCAATATGAAGTGAGTATTGGAAAGGAACCTGATCATAGCTATGAGTTCCATCAACCGGTGGAATTGCCTCATTCATGGTTTCGAAGTCTAAATGATAAAGAGGATATTTGATTTTATCAAGAAAATGTTTTAAATCAGTCTTTTTAATAATTGGAGTTTTGCCTGTGATTGAAGAGTCAATTTGGACTTGTTGGCGATAGTTTGATGGAGTAAAACCGGCTGCTAAAAGATCAACAAGGTTATATATCCCGTCATTAATATATTTATATGCTTTGCTTTTTCTTACACCATTAATATCTAGTGCTGTTGGAGTAGGAATATTTTGATGGCAATATGCATGGAATGGGCAATCTTTACAGCAAGGGCCTAATTCGACACTTATTTCATTTTTCTCTTTGAGAATATCTCTCATTTGATCTAAATAAATTTCAAGATTAGTCAAAGTATCAAGAACGACTTTCTCATTTGAAACCTCATCTGCAATTAATAGCATTTTTGGATCAATTGGGCCTCTTCTTTCATATAAATGGTTAAGGTGAAGAATAAATAATCCATTAATCTTTAATCCACATTTTTCAAGAACGTATTTTTGGAATGCGATATCTTCAAAATGATCTTCCTTAACAGTATTAGTGGCTTTTACTTCGATGATGGAGTAGCCGCCGTTATTATCAACTTTAAGTAAGTCTACTGCGCAGAATAAATCTTTGTATTGGAAGGAGGCTTCTGCAATACATGGATAACCATTAGCAAGACCTAATTTTGTCGCCTCAATTTGGGCAGCAATGTCGACTGTTTTATCAGCCTTTTTTCTTGCTGCTAAAAATGTATTATCGATGAATTGACGAGCAACTTCACCAACCTTGACGCCGTCATCAATATGTTTTTGGGCATCATCAGAAATTGGCTTTCTCAAGTCATCTCTATTTTTGGATAGCCAATATTCTTTTGGACAATTGGCAAATGTCATAAAATCGCTTTTTGTAATCATATGTCGCTATTATAGCACTATATTTTTATAACTGTATAAAAATTTTATTTTCTATATTAATTTGATTATTAAAAAAATCAAAAAAAGTATGTTTTTCTTGAGAATTTTCGTTAATTTCGCAAATTTTTGTTACTAAAAATGTAATATTTAGAAACCTATTCAAAAACGACCTTCGTATAGGCGCGCCAACATCAAGGTTATGTTCGTGAGCGGGCACACGGTTTTCTTAGAAAACATTGAAAGGAAACTTGCTCTCGCATATAATACAAGCATACATACATACGGAGAACTTGATGTTAGGAATAGTCCTTGCCGGTGGGTCCTCAACTCGTGCCAAAGTCAATAAACTCCTCCTGGAGGTAGATCGTAAACCTCTAATTTGTCATACCATTAACACAATCTCGCCTTTTGTGGATAAAGTCATTGTTGTTACAGGGAAATTTCATAACGAACTTTCTCAAGTAATTAGCGACTGCGAGATTGTTTTTAATTCTCAACATGAACTTGGAATGTTTTCTAGTGTTTTAACTGGGATCAATAAAGCTTTAGGAAATGATGTCTTGCTCATTCCAGGAGATATAACAAATGTATCATCTGGCACAATTAATGCTCTAATCGGTGGAACTAAGCCTATTAGAATTCCTTCTTTTAATGGGAAAACCGGACATCCAGTTTTTATCTCAAAGGAATATGTCGATTTACTAGCAAAAGAACCAATTGATTCAAAATTATGTGATTTTATTAGCAAACACAATAATGAAACAGAAATAATCGAAGTTAGTGATAGTTTTATTAATTTTGATGTGGATACACTTGATGACTATAACAAACTTAGAAAGGAATTAACTTTATGAAAGCAAAATCTTTCCAAAGAGTTTCTTCTTTAGAAGAAGCTTATAAGTTGATGAAGGAATCACCACGTAACAAAATAGTTGCTGGTGGCCTTTGGCTTAAGAAAGGAAACGCCGAAGCTGACACATTAATTGATTTATCGTTTCTTGGTTTAGACAAGATTGAAGATAAGAAAGATTATGTTGAAGTTGGCGCAATGGTTAGTCAAAGACAATTTGAACAATCTAAATTAGTTCCGGAAATGGCTAGAGAAGCCGTTAAATCTATTATGGGGCCTGCCTTTAGAAACGTTGCTACTATTGGAGGTTCCGTTTACGGAAAATTTGGTTTCTCAGATGTTATTACAGGCCTTTTAGGATATAAAGTTGAGTTGGTATTTTATCCTAAAGCAACATTAAGTTTGTTAGATTACGTTAAAAAGCCAGGATTCTATGATGGCATTTTAACTCACATTAGAATTTATAAAGAAGATTTGAAAGTTTTCTTTAAGAAAGTTGGTATTACTGCACTTGATTATCCAATTATTAATGTCGCAGTTACCAAAGGTAAAGAATATAGAATAGTTGTAGGCTCACGTCCATTAGTCGCAAGTAGATGTGAAAAAACAGAAGCCTACTTAAATGATGGTGGCAAGGATTATGAAAAGGCTGCTCAAATGGCAATAGAAGAACTCAAGTTCGGTGATTCCATTTCCACAAAAGCTGATTATAAGAAACAACTTGCCCTTACATATGTAAGACGTGGTCTTGAGGAGGTAAGTAAATAATGGTAGTCAAATTTAACCTCAATGGTTTAGATGTCGAATGGACAATCAATCCTGGTGAGTATCTTTTAGATACATTACGTTCTCATAACATTAAATCAGTAAAAAAAGGCTGTGATGGTTCAGCCTGCGGAGTTTGTACAGTTTTACTTGATGACAAACCTGTTTTATCTTGCTCGGTTTTAACAGCAAAAGTTGAAGGCCACAACGTTATAACTGTCGAAGCAATCCAAGAAGAAGCCGCTGAACTTTCTGAATATTTTGCAAAAGAAGGATCAGATCAATGCGGATTTTGTAATGCTGCTCATGCATTGATGGTTCATGCCTTAAAAAAAGAAAACCCAAATCCAACCGATGAAGAAATTAGAAACTACATGGTTGGAAATCTCTGTAGATGTACTGGTTATCAAGGACAGCAAAAGGCAATCAAAGCATATTTAGGAGGTAAGAAGTAATGAAAAAGAATTTTAAAGTAGTTAACAACTTAACTCCTTCAGTAGACGGAAAAGGTTTAATGCAAGGTCGTCCTGCATACACAGACGATATTGCGCCTAATAATGCTTTAATTGTTAAGTTATTACGCTCGCCACACGCTTTTGCAAGAATCAAAAATATTGATATTAGCGAAGCCTTAAAAGTTCCTGGTGTTGAATGTATTTTAACAAAAGACAACGTGCCACATGTTTCATTTACACGTGCCGGTCAAGGTTATCCAGAACCATCTCCACATGACAAGTTTATCTTTGACGAATATGCTCGTTATGTTGGTGATGAAGTTGCTGCAGTTGCTGCTGTAAGTGAAGATATTGCACTTGAAGCAATGAAGCTAATTAAAGTTGATTATGAAGTGCTTGAACCAGTGCTTGATTTTGAAAAATCTATGGGAAATCCTAGTGTTATTCATCCAGAAGAGGGTATTCACGAGATGTTCCCAATTGGTTTTGAACCTAAGAAAAATGTAGCCGCTTCGTATGAAATGGAAGTTGGCAATGTTGCTGAAGAATTAAAGAAATGTGACGTCATTGTTGAAGACACTTTCTATTCTCAAGCTCAAGCTCACGCAATGATGGAGCCACACACTTGTCATGCTCATTTAGATGAACACAATAGATTAGTTCTTTACTCTACAACTCAAACCCCTTTTCATGTTCGTAGAATTATTTCTAAAACTTTAGGCATTCCAGTTGAACGTTTAAGAGTTATTAAACCAAGAGTCGGTGGTGGCTTTGGTGGTAAGCAAGCATTTCATGGTGAAATGTTTGTCTCATTAGTCACTTTAAGAACTAAAAAACCTGCCAAATGTGTTTTCACTCGTGAAGAAGTATTCGGCTCAACCTATACAAGACACCCAATGAAAATTCACCTCAAAGTTGGCGCTAACAAAGATGGCATGATTCAAGCAATTGACTGTAGATGTTTGTCTGATACAGGTGCTTATGGTGAACACGCCTTAACAGTCTTTATGATTGTTGGTTCCAAAGTTTTACCTTTATATAACAAAGTTAAAGCCGTTAAATTTGGCGGAAACGTAGTGTATACAAACCATGTACCTGCAGGCGCATATAGAGGTTATGGAGCTATTCAAGGTAACTATGCAGTCGAATCAATAATTGATGAACTTGCAGAAAAACTTGGAATGGACCCAATTAAACTTCGTGAGCTCAACTCAATGAAAGAAAAAGAAACTTCACCAATTTTTGAAATTATGGGCGAGGGTACTGAAGGCACAGCCATGATTATGGAATCTTGTAAACTTCCATATTGTATTAAACGTGGCCGCGAACTTATGGATTGGGATAACAAATACCCTGTTAACAAAGTTGGAGACCACAAAGTTAGATCAGTTGGATGTGCTATTGCTATGCAAGGCTCAGGAATTCCGTTCTTAGATATGGGTTCTTGTTCAATTAAATTGAATGACGGCGGTTCATATATGGTCACCGTCGGTGCAACCGATATTGGACAAGGTTCTGACACAATTATTTCTCAAATTGTTGCAGAAGAACTTGGTACAACTATGGACAAAATCATTATTTATTCATCAGATACAGATTTAGCTCCATATGACTGTGGTGCGTATGCTTCCTCTACAACTTATGTTTCTGGTAATGCAGCATATAATGCTGCTTGCAAAATGAGAGAAAGACTTATTCGTGAAGCAGCTCAAGAATTAAGAGTAAAACCTGAAGAAGTAGACTTTGATGGTAAAGTATTTACGTCAGAAGGCAAATCCGTAACTCTTGAAGACCTTTCAGTTGGAAGATTATATAACAACGATACACATCAAATTGCGGTTACTGAATCATTCCATGGACATGTTTCTCCTCCTCCATTTATGGCAGCATTTGGAGAATTTGAATTTGATACTGAAACTTTTGAATACAAGATGATTAAGTACGTTACAGTTACTGACTGTGGCACAACAATCAATCCTGCTTTGGCAAAAGGACAAGTTGAAGGCGGAATTATTCAAGGCTATGGTATGGCAAGCAGCGAAGCTGTTTTATACAACTCAAAGGGTAAACTACTTTCAAATACATTTGATACATATCACATCCCAACATGTAAAGAAGTTGGAGAACTAGTTTCTGAATTTGCAGATTCCTATGAACCAAGTGGTCCATTTGGTGCAAAATCAGTTGGTGAAATTGGTATTGATACACCTCCAGCAGTTTTATGTAACGCAGTTTACAATGCTTTTGGTGTGAGAATTCACTCTCTTCCAATAACACCTGAAAAGATTTTTGAGGCAATGAAAGCGAAGAAATAATGAACGATTTACTTATCAAAAACGGTTTAGTGTTCCTTAAAGGAAAATGGGTTAAGACGAACTTAGCCGTTTTAGGTGAGAAAATTTCTTATATTGGTAACGAAGATATTGAAGCTAAGGAAATATTAGACGTTGAAGGCTTAAAAGTTCTTCCGGGCCTAATTGATCCGCATGTTCACTTTGAACTTAATTGCGGTAGAGTGACATCTTGTGACGACTTTTATACTGGTTCTGTTTGCGCTGCCTATGGTGGCGTAACAACAATAATTGATTTCCTTGACCCAACAAGAAGTGCTGAAGAGTTAGAAAAGTCATATTATGAACGTATTGCTTTAGCAAAGAAATCAATCGTTGATTATCATATGCACGCTTGTATAAGAGAACCTAATGGCGATTTAGAAGAATACGTTAAAAAGGTTGTTGAACTTGGAATGAGAACAATAAAGTTGTTTACAACTTATAGTGATACTCATCGTAGAACATATGATAAAGACATCGCTGAATTACTCCGTTTATCCAAGAAGTACAACGTTATGATTGAAGCTCATATAGAAAATGATGATCTTATAGATCTTCGTGATGAATATACATACAAAGATTTACCGGTTTCTAGACCTTCTTTGTCTGAGACAAGTGAAGCATTAAAACTTGCTAAACTTGTAAGAAAAACTGGCGGAAACTTCTATATGGTTCACTGCTCAAGCGGAGAAACGCTAAAGGCGTTAAAAGAACAATTCTCTGATATTTTAGGAAAGAACTTCTTTGTTGAATCTTGTCCTCAATACTTTGTATTTAACAATTCAGTTTTAGAAAGAAGCGATGGTAAACTCTTTACTTTTGCTCCTCCATTAAGAAGTGAAAGAGAAAGACAACTTTTAACAGCCTACTACAAAGATGTAAATGCTATTGGTACTGATCACTGTGCATTTATGTCTAAAGAGAAAGATTACCCAAGTCTCAAAGGCTTTCCTTTAGGGGTCGGCGGAGTTGAACACAGTTTCTCAATTATGTATAGAAGATTTGGTGATGAAATCATTGATAAAATGTCAAAAAATACTGGAATTCTTCAAGATTTTCCAACTAAAGGAGAACTTGAAGTTGGCAAAGATGCTGATATTTCAATCTTCCAAGAATTACCAGATTTCTTTGAAAAAGAGAATCATGGGACATGTGATTATTCGATATATGATGGTGTTATTGGAGCGGGTGAATTTAGATATGTTTTGGTTCGTGGACAGTTTGTTTTAAAAGATAGAAAAATTATTCCGCACACCGGAAAAGAAATTATTTGTGGAGAGTAAATTATGAACGCGATTATTAACGCTCGAATCTATGATTACGTAACTTATATTGAAAATGGTTACCTTCTATATGACGATAAAATCGTTGAAGTTGGTGATATGAAAGATTTTAAGAATAAAGATTATGATAAAGTTGAAGATTTCCAAGGCGATTTACTTATGCCTACATTCGTATGCGCTCACTCTCACATATATTCAATTTTTGCTCGTGGTTTAGCTCTACCGTTCAACCCTAAAAACTTCCAAGACATATTAGACCAAATGTGGTGGAAACTTGATGCTCAGTTAGATAACAAGATGACTTATTATTCAGCTATTGCTGCAGGTTCAGAATTCTTGCTTAATGGTGTTACAACTGTTATTGATCATCATGCTTCCGGGGAAATTATAGGTTCCCTTAATTCACTTAAAAAAGCATTCGTTGGTCCACTTAAAATGCGTGGTATTTTCTGTTTTGAAACCTCAGATAGATATGATGTAAAAAAATGTATAAAAGAAAATGTTAGCTTTGCTAAAAAACATCCTGGTGAAGGATTATTTGGAATGCACGCCTCAATGTCCATTTCAGATAAGACCTTAAAATTAATTACAAAAGCTAGAGATAATACTCCGCTTCATATTCATGTCGCAGAAAGCCAGATGGATGAAGAAGACTCAATGGAAAAATATGGTAAAACCATCATGGAAAGACTTGAAGATTCTGGAGCGCTAATTAATGAATCCTTAATCGTTCATGGTGTCGCTTTAAGTGATAAAGAGCTCGACATTATCGAAAGAAACAAATGCTACTTAGTTGTCAATACAACTTCAAATATGAATAATGCGGTAGGTTTACCTAACGTGAAGAAATATTTAGAACATAATATTCCAGTAATGGTTGGAAACGACGGACTTAATTCGAATATGGCAAGCGAATATATGAATGTCATGTTTAGCGGGCACTTAAAAGCAGAATCTCCTATCGCGTTAGGTGTATCTGATGTACGAGAAATAATTCGTAATGCCTATGACTATGTAGGTAAACGTTTACGCATAAAAATTGGCGAATTTAAGAAAGATTATGAAGCCGATTTTATGAGAGTTAAATACACACCATTTACTAAGATGGATGAGTCAAATGCGCTTGGTCATATTGTGTTTGGATTATTCCCAAATTTCAAACCAAGCGATGTTTATACATATGGTAAAAAACGCGTTAAAAACTACAAAATTGTTAGTAAATCCCTAGAAAATCAGGTTATTGAGGCTAGAAAATATGCTGATGATTTATGGACTAAAGTTAAAGGAGGAAAGTAACTGATGGACATTTCGACAAAGTTTGATGGCTTAGTACTAGAGAACCCACTTATGCCTGCTGCAGGACCAGTTGTTGGTGATGCAGAAAAGATGCTTTGGTTAGAGCAAGTCGCAGGCTGTGGAGCTATCGTTGCTAAGACAGTTTCTACTAAGGATGCTCATATTCCACATCCATGTATTTATGGTGATCGTGACTACATTATGAATTGTGAACTCTGGACGGAGTACCCGAAAGAAAAATGGATTAATGAGTTCTTCCCATACTTTAAAAAACATTCTGTTGGTAAACCACTTATCGTATCTGTTGGTTATACCAAGGAAGATATGGAAGTCTTAATTCCTGCGCTTGATAAGTTTGCAGATGCATTTGAAGTTTCTACTCACTATGTTGGAAACGATTTAAATGCACTTGGTGAAACAGTAGCAACAATTCGAAGACTTACAAAGAAACCTTTCTATATGAAGATATCTGCACATATGCCAGATCCAGAAGGCTTTGCACACACAATCAAAGTCAATGGCGCAAATGGTGTTGTCGCAGTTAACTCCTTAGGTCCTTCAATGAAAATTGATATTGCTAATAGAGAAATCATTTATGGCAATACTAAAGGTTTTGCATGGACTTCTGGACCATATATTAAAAACATTGCTTTAGCAACAGTCTATACAATTAAGAAGGCCGAACCATCATTAACAGTTATTGGTGTTGGTGGTATTGCCTCTGCAAGTGATGTTATTGAATTCTTGCTTGCAGGAGCATCAGCAGTTCAAATGTTGTCAGCCGCAATGCTTCGTGGCAAAGAATTATACGCAAAGATTATTGCAGACCTTCCTGCTACATTAGAAAAGTATGGATTTAAGTCTGTCGAAGAAGTAATAAACACAAATCTTAAACATGAAACAGTATTTGGAATGGCAGAACCTCCAACTGTCGACGAAAACAAATGTTCTAAGTGCGGAACATGCGCAAGGATTTGTCCTTATTTTGCAATTGAAATGGATGGAACACCTAAGTTCAACGCTGAAAAATGTTTTAGATGTGGTTTATGTGTCTCAAAGTGTCCAGTAAAAGCATTAACTTATCATAAGGCGGACAAATAATGGAAAAATATAAAAACTGCACGCCTAAAGTTGACTTCTTACCTAAGGTGAAGGGAGAGGCAAAATTCACGGATGATATTTCATTCCCTGACATGCTTTTTGCAACAACTTTAAGGTCAACAATTTCAAAAGGAAAAATTAAAGAGATCAAAATACCTAAACTCCCTGATGGTTATTATTGGTTTTCTGCTAAAGATATACCGGGCGAAAACGTCGTTAATATTATCTTTTCTGATTGGCCAGTATTTGCTGATGGGAAAGTCAATTTTGTGGGCGAATCAATTGGTATTTTTGTCGGAAAAGATAAGGAATTCCTGCATAAATTGTGTGAAGACACAGTTGTAACATACGAAGAGGAAACTCCAATTTTTGACTTGAAAGAAAGTTATATTCATAAAGAATTTACTAAAGGGAATTATGAGGAAGCTAAGAAAAAAGCTAAACGAGTAATCAAAGAAACTTTTGAAACAAATTATCAAGAACAAGCCTACTTAGAAAACCAAGGCATCATTGCTTACTTTGATGAGAATGATAAACTCACTCTCACAGGTTCAATGCAATGTCCTTTCTACATTAAAAGAGCTGTTATGCGTTCTTGTGCATTAAAAGATGATCAAGTTAGAGTCATTCAACCTGCTGTTGGTGGTGCTTTTGGTGGTAAAGAACACTATCCATCAATGATTGGCTCTCAAGTTGCAATTGCAGCATTAAAACTTCATAGACCAGTCAAAATGTGTTTTGAACGTTTTGAGGATATGACTTATACAACAAAGCGTCATCCTTCACATAGTGAATACGAAGCGTTAATTGGTGAGAATAATGAAATCTTAGGTCTTAAGATTCGTGTGAAACTCAATGGTGGAGCTTATAAAGGCTGTTCTGGCGTTGTCTTATCTCGTGCATTAATTGCATCTGCTAACGTTTATGTTGTCGAAAACCTCGATGTTGTTGGTGATGTTTATATGACAAACACAACTCCAACTGCGGCATTTAGAGGATTTGGATCACCTCAAACAATTTTTGCAATGGAAATGTTTATTCATCACATTGCTAAAGAGCTTGGTATTGATCCACTTGAGCTTCAATATAAACATCTTGCTAAAAAAGGTGATGTTACAACAAACTCCGGCCATTTCTATGATGAAATAATTCTAAATGAATTAATGGAAAAGGCAATGGAAATGTCTGATTATAAACGCAAGGTCGTTGAATATGCTAAACCAGGCTGCAATAAAGGAATTGGAATGTCCGTATTCCTTCATGGTTGTGGTTTTACTGGTTCAGGCGAATCAGAAATTATTAATGGTAAAGTTAAACTTATTAAGGATGAAAATGATCATGTCTATTGTTTCGCTAGTAGCGTAGATATGGGTCAAGGAAATAAGACAACTCTTAAGAGAATTGTCACAAATACATTAGGAATTCCTGAAGAACAGGCTACTTTTGATAATCCTGATACAGATGCTATTCCAGACTCTGGACCAACCGCAGCTTCTCGTACAATTATTATTGTTGGATTCTTATTTGAAAAGTGTGCAAAACACTTAAAAGAAATCTGGAAACCTGGTGTTAGACAAGAATATGTCGAAACATATGTTGGACCGGAATATATTCATTGGGATGAAGCAACAATGCAAGGCGATGCTTATCCAGGTTATGCTTGGGGAGTAAATATTGTAGAAGTTGAATTTAATCCAATTACATACCAAGTTTCTGTCTTAAATACTTGGAGTACCTATGATGTAGGTAGGGTTGTTGATGAAAGAATCGCTGTTGGACAAGCTGATGGTGGTTTAGTCCAAGGTTTAGGATATGGATATCTTGAAACAATGAAATGTGAAAATGGTAAGTTTAAAAACAGAAACTTATCCGATTATATTATTCCAACATTTGAAGATGCACCTCATATGGAGACCGCTTTTATTGATAATCCGTTCCCATATGGAGCAAATGGTGCAAAGGGTATGGGCGAGCTTACTTTAGTTGGTGCAGCTCCTGCTGTTTGTCTTGCAATTGAAAATGCTATTGGCAAAAAAATACAGAAAATCCCAGCAAATCCTGAATATCTCATGGAGGTAATGAAACATGAAAATTAGTTTTAAACTCAATGGAAAAGACGTTTCTTTAGAGTTAGATCCATCCATGAGACTTATTGATGTTATTAGAGACATTCTTCATCTTAATGGCACAAAAGAAGGATGTGGAGAAGGCTCATGTGGCGCGTGTGTTGTTTTGATGGACGGAAAGTCAGTTAACTCATGCTTGCTTCCTGTCGCCAACGTAATTAACCACGAGATTGTAACAATCGAAGGTTTATGGGAAACGAATGAATTCGAGGTTTTACAAAAAGCATTTGCAGAAAGAAATGGACAACAATGTGGTTTTTGTACTCCAGGTATGATTATTGCTGCATATTCTTTGCTTAAGAGTAATCCACATCCAACTGAAGAAGAAATTCGCGCCAAGATGTCTGGAAATCTTTGTAGATGTACTGGCTATCAAGCAATTGTTGAAGCTGTTTTATTTGCAAGCAAGGAAGGAGAAGGATTATGGTAAACAAATATATTCCAACTTCTACACAAGAAGCATTAGATATTTTATCTAAACACGATTGTTATATCCTTGCAGGCGGTTCTGATTTAATGGTTGTTAAAAAGAATGTTGCTGGTGCTTTACCAAAGTTTGATAAAGATGTTTTGTATGTCTCTCATATTGAAGAAATGAAAGGCATTTATAAGGACGAAAAAGGTCTTCATATTAAAGCAGGAACAACAATGGATGAAGTTGAACATTCAGAATTAGTTCCGACTTTGTTAAGAAAAGCAATAAGTGAACTTGCTTCTACAAATATAAGGCACTTTGCCACACTTGTAGGAAATATCGCAAATGCATCACCAGCAGGTGACACAATTGTTGTAGACGTTGTTTTAGATGCAGTTCTTAAACTCGAATCAGTAGAAGGTGAAAGATTTGTTAAAGCTGAAGACTTTGTTTTGGGTGTAAGAAAAATTGACCGCAAACCAAATGAATTAATCACCGAAATCATCTTCCCTGAAGTTGACTATAATGGTGAATTATGGTTCAAAGTTGGTTCAAGAAAAGCGGATTCAATTTCAAAGGTTATGATGGCTGGAATTTACAAAATTTGTGGGAAAACCCTAGAAAATTTTGCTTTAGTGTTCGGTTCAGTCTCGATTAAACCTGTACGTTCGCACGAATTAGAAAACGAATTAAAAGGCATGTCTTTGGATGATGTTTTGAAGAATAAAAAATACATCGTTGAAGAGTACGCAAAACTTATCAAACCAATTGATGATCAACGTTCAACAGCAGAATATCGTTTGACAGTTGCTAAAAATATGATTGGTAAGTTTATTGATCAAATTGTTGAAGGAGTCAAATAGGATGAGCTACATAAAAGGTTATCGCTGTACTATTTGTGGAGCCGAATTCAAGCCAGGAGAGGTTGGCTTAACCTGTCCTCATTGCGGAGAGAAAGGAATTCTCGATGTAATCTATGATTACGATGCGCTTAGCAAAGTTTTAACCAAAGAATATTTTGCTAACAATCGTAATTACTCAATGTGGCGTTATGGTCCGATTATGGGTATTCAAGAAGACCATATTAATGAAATGCTAAGAGTTGGCTGGACTCCTCTTTATGAAGCAAGAAATCTTGGCAAAGAATTAGGAGTTAAAAAACTCTATGTTAAAGATGATGGCCTAAATCCTAGTGGTTCAAGTAAAGACAGAGCTAGTGGTGTTGCTGTTTTAAAAGCAATCGAAGTTGGTGCTGATACAATCGCTTGTTCCTCAACAGGAAATGCCGCTTCAAGCTGTGCTTGTCAAGCAGCTCATATGGGACTTAAAGCAGTTATTTTTGTTCCAAAAAGAGCGCCGATTGGCAAAGCTACTCAAATTTGTTTATACGGTGCAACCTTAATCAAAGTTGATGGTGACTATAAAGCCGCTTTCCAACTTTCTAAAGCTGCTATCGATAAATACGGTTGGTATAACCGCAACGCTGCCATAAATCCATTCATGGTCGAAGGTAAGAAAACAGTGTCTATGGAGATTACTGAACAACTTAACTTTGAACCAACAGATTGGGTTGCTGTATCCGTAGGTGATGGATGCACAGTTGGTGGTGTATATAAAGGATTCATGGAATTCAAAAAACTCGGGTTAATACGGGAAATTCCACGAATTCTTGGTGTTCAATCTACTGGATGTTGTCCGTTTGTTATTTCAAGTGAAACAGGCGAACCACTAAAAGAAGCAGATGAAAACACACTTGCTGATTCTATTGCTGTCGGCATTCCAAGAAACCCAATTAAGGCACTTAATGCAATTAAGTTATCTAAGGGTGCTTGGGTTGCTGTTCCAGATGAAGAAATCATCAAAGCAATGGGATTATTAGGTCGTACCGAAGGTATCTTCGGAGAACCTGCCGGCGTTGCCGCAATTGCTGGTATTAAAAAAGCTGTCGAGTTAGGAATCATCAAGCCAAACGAAACAGTTACCACAATTGTTACAGGTAACGGACTTAAAGATCCAGTAAATGGACAAAAGGCTGTATCCATGCCTGAACCTATGGCACCAAGCCTAGAAGAATTGGATAGGTTTTTGAAAGATAAAGGAGCAATTTAAATGTCAAAAATTCCATTTGGACCAACGTATGATGAGATGTTAAATCCATCACACCAAGATCCTAAAGTAAGAGCACAAGCTCTCAAAGCAAAAAAGGAAAACGAACTTGACCCAATCAACCTTTTCAACATCACCTGGAAAAATGAAAAGGATGAAGTTAATAAAATCGTTCTTCCAAAGGAACTTACCGGTGTTGACGCAAATATTGTAGTCTTACTTGGTAAATATTTCCCATCCGGCTCCCACAAAGTCGGCCCAGCTTATTCAACACTTATGGAAGGATGTGTTGATAATGACATTATCCCAGGAAAACACACAATTCTTGGTCCTTCTACAGGTAACTTTGGTATCGGTGTTGCCTACATTACAAACTTAATGGGCTACAAAGGTATCGTAATTATGCCTGACAACATGTCAAAAGAAAGATATGAACGTATTAAAAAATACGGTGCAGAACTTGATTTGACACCAGGTTCAGAGTCAGATGTTATTCTTACACTTGAAAGAACATATGAACTCAAAAAGAACCCAAATAATAGAACATTAGCTCAATTTGAGCTCCTCCCAAATTACCGTTTCCATAGACACGTTACTGGTGGTTCATGTATTGAAGCCGTTAAAGGCATCGGTAATGGCCGTGTTGCTTGTTTCTGTTCCGCTCCAGGTAGTGCTGGTACATTAGCAGCGGGTGATCAAATTAAAAAGGTATTCCCAGAATGTAAAATTGTCGCCCTTGAACCACATGAATGTTCAACACTTACAAACCGTGGTTTAGGCCAACACAGAATTGAAGGTATTGGCGATAAGATGATTACTCTTATTCATAATGCCTTAACAACCGACTTCATTACTCAAATTATTGATGAAGACTGTGTTCGTGGTTTAGCAGTTATTCATGAAGGCGCTGAAATCTTAAAGAAACATGGTGTTCCAGCTAAAGTTGCAGAATCAATGGTAGACCTCTTTGGTGTCTCTGGTATTTGTAACATTTTAGGCGCAATCAAGATGGCTAAATACCTCAAACTTGGACCAGATGACAATGTCGTAACAATTGCTACAGACTCATTTGATAGATATCCATCAGTTATTAAGAATCTCCATGATAGAGAACTTGAAGTTACTGATCACGTTTTAGAAAGATGGTTCAATGACGTATTCATGGAAGCCGACACAAGATACGTTTTAGATACTCGTGGCAAAGAGATGAAAGAAATGCTCTTTAAAGAGAAAGAAGACGATTGGCTTAAGTTTGGTTACAAACAAGAATATCTTGACTCAATGAGAAAGCCAGAATTCTGGGAAAACGAATACAACAAAGTCTTTGAATACGATAAGAAGATTAAAGAATTACGTGGAAAGGAAGTCAAATAATGAAAGTATCATTTGAAGAAATCCTTAAAAAAGCTGAATCGTATCAAAAAGATATGACTAAGTTCCTCCGTGATATGGTTAAGATTCCATCCGAATCATGTGAGGAAAGAGATGTTGTTCTCCGCATCAAAGAAGAAATGGAGAAGGTCGGATTCGACAAAGTCGAAATTGACCCTATGGGAAACGTACTAGGCTATATTGGTCATGGTAAACACCTCATTGCAATGGATGCCCACATTGATACAGTCGGTATTGGCG
>JAEEGK010005693.1_pt1 | contig 30126 bp, 15 predicted proteins | sample 8958771 | NCBI WGS metagenome assembly JAEEGK01 (sample SAMN16246547, study PRJNA631951) | gut metagenome | biome: gut microbiome; feature: rumen; material: SC-attached | host: Bos | place: Iran: Karaj | collected 2018-10 | reverse complement strand
TGTGGAATGTTCGGGATGAGACCACCTTGTCCAGCTATGTGGGGAATGAGACCAAAATGTGGTATGTTTGGAATGAGACCACCTTGCCCACCTATGTGGGGAATGAGACCAAAATGTGGTATGTTTGGAATGAGACCACCTTGTCCACCAATGTGGGGAATGAAACCTAAATGTGGAATGTTTGGAATGAGACCACCTTGCCCACCAATGTGGGGAATGAGACCACCATGTAATCCATGGGAAAGAATGGCAGGATGTTTTAGAAAAAAATTTGGATTTCCACCTATGCCACCTCAATGTAGAGAAGGATTTATGTGTCCTCCTGAAGAATATGATTTTCCTAGAAGACCAATGACACCACCTCCTTTTGGAATGATGGGAAGAAGAGGATTTGAAGGACCCTGGAAACATCCTTTTTGGTAAAAAATTTAAATAAAAAAATTTTCTTTTCTTTTAATTGTTTAAAAATTTAATTTTTGAAAAATTACTCTAATCTAAATCATTTAATTTTTTTCAAATCTATTAAATTTAATATTATATGAATAAAACATTTTTAAAATTAAAATAATTATTAAACTAAATTATAATATATTTTATATCATTAAATAAAATATAATAAAAATTATTATTTCTTATCCACAGAAAAAAAAATTATATTTTAACGAATCAAGAGAAACAAGTAAAAAAGCTTTTTTTGGTGTAATAATATCAATATTTATAATATTGATTTGATTAGGAATAACAGTTTTTTTCATATTCTGTATATTTTTTATTGGTAATTCATAGGTATTTTTTAAAAAAAAATATCCCATATATTTATGTAACATATTCACAATTTCCTTTTGAAGCAGAATATCATAGACATTATTCAAGTTCAAATATTCAAGAACAATCATTTTGGGAAATTTATACGGAACTATTTCATCAAGCAATAAAAAAAGCAAATGTTATTTCAATTATGGAATCTTATAATGAAGTAAATGATTTTTTTATGATTTGAAATAAAGAATTATTAACAGATAAGTTAAAAACTAAATTTGGTTTTAAAGGTATAATAATGTCTGATTGGTATGCTATTTATTCAAATGAAAATCAACATTTTACTACTGGATTAGACATGAACCAACAAGGAGGAACTGTTGAATTGGAACAAATACCAAGTTTTGTAAAACAAGGTTAATTTAGTGAAGATAGAGTTAATGATGCTGCTAAAAGAGTCCTTGATTCAATGTATAAAGTAAAACAAATTAAAACTAAATTAAAAGATAACGATATATAGCAACAGATAAAACTAAAAAATTAAATTGACAAGCTGTTAGAGATAGTATTGTTTTATTAAAGAATTCTTATAATATATTACCTCTTGACAATAATAAACATCAAACTTCTACAACAATTAAAAAAATTGGAGTTATTGGTTATAATGCATAAAGTTTTATAGATTGTTTATCAGATATGGGTGGATGTATATATAATGGAGATGCTGATTGTAATAGAGGAACTTTGTTAATGGGATAGGTTCAGGAACAGCAATATTTACTTATTTAGTATCTCCATTAGAAGCAATAAAAGAAAAAGTTAATGATTTAGATGGAAATTATCTACTTCAACTCAATTAACAGGAAAAGATCCCAGGACATATATAAAGAAGTAATTTATGGATTATCAGGTAAATGTTCAATGCAAACATAACATTAGTTTTTATTGGTGCAATTACGGGAGAAGAAATTTGTATAATAGAAGCACAGGAAGGTGATAGAAAGTATTTAAATGAATGGAATGATTGAAATTAATTTAGTAAATCAAGTTTTATCTGATTGTCCTAATATATAAATAATTTTAATAATTTATGGACCAACAACAGTAAATATTGATAATTGGGTTGATAATAGTAAAGTGAAAGGAATAATATTTGGAGGATATCCTGGAGTGAATGTGGTAATGATTAGTTGATATTTTATTTGGTGATTATTCACTTTCTGAACATTTACCTTTTGTTTGGGCAACTGAAAATTATTATTTACAAATAAAAAATTCAACTCATCTTCAGGATTTTTATTATCTCAATATGATTATGATGAAGGTTTATATATTGGTCAAAGATATTTTGATAAAAATGAATTAGAATATCATTATCCTTTTGGTTATGTATTAGGTTATAGTACATTTTCATTTAGTGATTTAAATTTAAAAATGGAAGAAAAAGATTTAACTGCTAAATTTAAAGTTAAAAATACAGGAAAATAAAATGAAAAAGTAGTTGCAATAGTATTTTTAGGATTCCATTAAATGATTATCCGGTAAAAATATTAAAAGGATTTGATAAAAAGAATTAAAAAAGGTAAATAAACAACATTTAAAATATTTATTGATCCACATGATTTATCATATTATGATACTACTAAAAAATGATTATGTAAGAGAACAAGTAGAAGTTTTAAAGCTTATGTTGGTCAAAATTCTAAAGATAATTCTTTAAACGGTAATGTAAATACCTCCTATTAAACTTCTTTAAAAATTTCAAAATATATAAAGAAAAAGACCATAAGATATATAAATATATTTATAAAAATGCTAAGGTTTAAAATATTAAAAAACATTTAAAATATCTAATTACTTTATTATTTTTAGTTATTAATTAGTGAATTATTTATCAATATTTTTTTATTATATATAAAAAAAAATATATATAATTATTTTATATATTTTTATGATATATTGTAATTTTTTATTTTTTAAACAAAATCCTTTATTTATATTTTGAATTATATTTTAGGTAAAAAAAATTTTTAAAAGAATGGTGGCGATTATTTTATATATTAATAAAATATTTAACAATAATATATTTTTAAAATCAAATATTTATTTTCATATTTGATTTTTAATTATTTAATTAATAAATTATTAAAATTTTATTAATTCTCAAAATATAATATTTTTTGAGAACATTTTCATAAAAATGTATTATTCAAAAAATTAATATTGTAACTTAATCTGTTTAAGTATTTAATATTTTAAAAAAAATATAATTTAATTCATATAAAATATTGATAAAAATGAAAATTTAAATACTTAACAATTAATTTGTCAAATAAAACATAAATAAATTAATAATTATGATTCTTTATTATTATTTTTTAAAAATATTATAAATTATTAAATTTTTCAAAATATAATTTTTACTAATAATAGTAAATAATTAAATTAAGATAATAATCTAAACAAAACTTAAATTTAAGATTAATTATAATACATTTTTTACATATAATATCACAATATTGATTTTTTTAATATTAATTTAATATTATTATTCTGTATAATTTATTTTTTATTAATATCTTCTCATATGAATAGAACCATATTTTTGGAACTATACTTTTATTAAATAAATATAAAATAAAATTATAAATTATAATAAATGAACAATTTAAAAAAATACAATTTCTTTGTTTTAGGATATTTTTCAAAAAAAGATATAATTCTATTTATTATTTCTCCTTTAACTTATTTTATAAATGATTTAATAAAATATTCTGATTATTTAATAAAACCTTGGAATAATAATTTTCCATATTTTTTTTCTCAATATTTTGGATATTTATTTGTGAATGGAATTATCTTTATCTATTATAAAATAAAAATATTTAAAAACTATATATTTTTTAACATTATTAATAATGATAATACCCACTTAAAATTTAATAAAAACATAGATGATTGTAATAATAATTTATTAATATTTGAACATGATTTAAATATAAAAACCAAAAGGTCATCAATATTCTTTTGTTTATTAATTATAATTTTCGATAATTTTCCACTTTGTTTTGCAAAATATCCTAATTTTCAGGATTATTATTTTAAGAATTTGTTTCCTTTTGAAATCATTTCTTTGATGATTCTTTCTAAATTTCTTCTTAAATTACATATTGGGAAACATCATTATTTTTCTATTATTATAATAATAATAGGATTATTTATTATCAATTTGATTAATATTGAAGAAATAAGTTTTCAATTAAATCAAATTTATGTAATTTATTTTGCTTTATTTTCACATTATATTTATACTTTAGAGGATATTTTTGCATATTATTTACTTTATGAAAAAGAAATGAATATTTATATCTTTTCAATATACTTAGGAATAATTGGAATTATGATTGGATTTATAATTTCTCTTATTAATCAATTTTTTGATTTCCAATTTCTCAATATAAATATTTTTATTGATATTTATTCAATGTTAAAAAGGGGTAATGTAATTCAACAAATTATATCTTTTTCAATAATTTCTCTCAGTCAGGGAATAAATTTTATTTGTTTTTGGTTTATATTTAAATTATTTAAACCTTGGTTTTTTGGAGTTTTTAGTCCTATTTATGGATTATTAAATTGTTTACATCAATTAATTACAATATTAAATCAAAGTAATGGTGATATTGAAATGAATATAATAAAAAAAAAATTATTTGAAATAATAATTTACCTTTTATTGATATTTATGTCTTTAATTGTTAATGAACAAATCATTTGTAATTTTTGGGGATTAAATATGGATACTAAAAGAGAAATTACCAATAGAAGTATTAATGAGTATTCACTTATTTCTAGAAAATCACTTACATCATTTTTAATTTAAAAATATTATAAATTTAGATAACTATTTTTTTCAAATTTTATATAAAATATAAAAAAAATTTTAGATATATAAAAAAGATTTATTTTACATATTTTTTAATTTTCTCATTATTCGGTGTATATTATATTAGAATCCTTGTTAAATTTTTAAATAAAAGTTATTCTTTAATTATAAAATATCTTATTTTATTTAAAAATAATTTATTTCAAATTTTTTTTTTATAAATTTGATGAAAATATAGTTTTTTTTAAATTTTTAAAAGTATATTTGGTTTTAAAAATTTCTCTGAAAAATTTATTAATTCTATAAGAAAGCTTTTTTAATTTAAATAAATTATCTAAATTATTATTAATAATCTTCATTATTTAAATTGGATTATTTTCAAATATAAATAATTTAGGAAATTATTTAGGAAAAAATAAAATTAAATTTATATAAATTGAGAATCATTATATTTTTTTCTTGCTAATTATTATTATAATATTTTACTTCTTATTTATCATTATTATATCATAATAATCTTACTAATGAAAATAAAAATTTCTTTAAAAAAACTATTCAATATAATAATAATATTTCTTTTTAGTTAAAGGAATTAAAAATTTTTTTTCTTTTCATAAAAAAATATGTTCATTCCTAAATATTCTTCAAAAATTATTGAAATTCAAAAAAATCAGACGAAGATTATGTAAAATAAAATAATATAATAAATTTTATATTCATTTTTTCCTAATATTATTTTTTTTTATTTTAAAAAGTTATAATGAAACATTTATTCTATATTGAAAATATTAATAAGAGATTAAATATAATATTAATATTTTAAATTTATTAAATCAAATTGAAGAGCAATAAAACTAAATATTCAAAAAATCAATAGGAAGTTTATTTAATTTAATACAAAAAAAAAATTTAATGAAAAATTTTTTAGAAAAAGAAGTAATTAAATAATGATAATTGTGAATTACCAAAAATTAATATAATTATTATATATGAACATATATAAATAGGAAAAATATAAATTTAATTTTATATATTTTAGGTAAATTTATTGAATATATTAAATTTAAATATTCTTATTACAAAGTTATTTATAAAAGTTTTATTATTATATTTAATATATTTTAATAAAGTTAATATGTTAGAAAGCTAATACAAAATTTTCTGAATATAATAATAATAAATAATATTAGATAAAATATTAATATTGATATTAATGTTTTATTTTTGAAATTTAAAGATTTATTTTATTAAGATTTGTATGCAAAAAATGGATTTATTAAAAATTTTATGCGATACAATTGAATATAATTTTAATTTATAATAATTAAATTTAAATATTATTTTATTAATATTTGATTATAAAAAATAAAACTATTTTTTAATTATTTAATATGATATATTTTATAATTTAATATAAATTTATAATAAAAAAATAACTTAAATATTTATTTGACCTTTTTTCTTATGACTAAAAGCTTTATGTCCACTCATAGAAATTTCATTTTTATTTTGTGATTTATCTCTTTTAATAGGATTTTTATTATTTCCAAAAACATTAATTTTAGTTCGATTAACTTGACTAGTTGTAGTAGTAATATTAGTTTTATTATTTTTAAATTTTGAAAAATTATTATTTTCATTATTATTTCTTTTCATAATTTTTCCTTTTTTATTATCAATATTTTTATTATGAGGAGTAAAATTTGATTCTAAACTATCAAGTAATTTATTTTCAAAATATTTTTCATTTTTTGGAGTTTGATAATCATAAAAATTTAAATTGATTTGAGCAACAGGAGGATGAATTTTTATTTTATTTTTTTGATTTTTATCTTGAGGAATATATTTTGTTACAGTTTCTAATATTAATTCTTTTTTTTCTTCTTTTTTATATTTTTTATTTTCTAAATCTTGATTATTTAAATTGTCATTATTTGAATTATTATTTAAAATATAATTTTGTTTATTTATTTTTTCTGTTTGAATTATTATTGGAATATCTTGTCCTGTTGCAATAAAATAATTTAAATTATAAAATAAATTATTTGATTGATTTGATATTTCTTTTTCTATTAAATGTTTTGATAATTCTTGTTCAAAATATAATGTACTTTGATTTATACTTATATTTTTTTTATTAAAATCATTTTGCTCTTTTTTAAATTTTTTTATTTTTTCTTCTAAATTTGTCTTTTCTTTATTTAAATTATTTTCTTTTTCTTTCATTTTTTTTATTAATTCATTATCTTTTAATTGTTGATTTTTTAAACTTTCTTCTCTTTCTTTAAGTGTTTTAGCTTGATTTCTTAATTTTTCAATAATTTCCATATCAACATTTCCATTATTTTTTTCAACATAAGCATCAATTAATCCTAAAATATCATAATTATTATTATTATTTTTTTTATTATTATTAAAATTAGAAATATTATTAATTCCAACTAAATTAGTAATATTAATTCTTTCAGAATAAGGAGAAAAAGTAGAATTATGATGATTATTATTTTCACCTAAATTATTATCTAAAATAGTATTCGTACTTGTATCATTTAAATTATTATTACTATTAGTTGAATCTTTACTATTATTATAAAAATGATGAACAAAATTATTTCTATTTACCATTGTATTATTTAAATTACCAGATAATTCATATGATGAAATATCACCAATAATTCTACTATTACTAAAATTATTATTATTACAAAAAGTTTTATTTATTCCATTATTAAAAGTTAAATCATTATTTGTAATTGAATTATTATTATTTGATGAATATTCACACCAAATTGAAGATAAAATTGCAATAATATTATTTCCTTTCTTATTTTTTAAATAATAATTTTGTTTTTGATCATTAAAATTATTAATGTTATCAAAAAAAGGAATAAATAAACTACATAAAGTTGAATTAAAAACCATCCATGATGTTCCTATTGCAGAAATTTCTAAATATAATGTTTCATTATTTATTGTATTATTTGGTATTTCAAAATAATAACATTTTCCTCCTTTAAATTCTTTATAGTTACTTGAAATTTTTTCTGTTTCTACTATTTGTTGATTAAAACTTATTTTTATTTTATATGTTCCTAAATTTTGATTTGATGGGTCATCGTCACATATTTTACATTCAAATAAGGAAAATTTTATATAGTTTTTGTATTGCATTGACATTATTTATTTTTTATATATTTTTAGGTTAAATTTATTTTAAATGAAAAGGAAATTTAAATTTTATATTTATTATTTTAAAAAAAATTAAATTTCTTATTAAAATTATATATAAATTAATTATGATTGATATATAATAAAAATAACCTTTTATTATTACTTTTTAAAATTATATTATTTATGAATTAAAATCTAAATTAAAAGTTTTTTTTAAATAATAAGAAAAAATAAAAAATATATAAATTATTTCTATTTTAAATTCTAATTATTATTATTCAAATAATTTTTGTAAAATTAATTAAATAATTATCTTAAAAAGATTATATTTATTAATTTTGACATTTTATTTAAATAAAATCCACTATTTCCAATACAATACTTTTTTATTATAAAACATTTAGTTTTTATATTTTTTTAAAAATTTTTTTTATAATTTTGTGAAATAAATATAAATGAAAGATGATATTAAAAGTAATGATGATTGGTTTAATAGATTAATTTATGAACATAAGAAAAGTATATTATAAATAAATTAAAGATATATAGAATTAGAAGAAATTAAATTATGGGAACCTGATATTCAAATTAAGAATAATACAAATAATACTTTATTTTCAAATTATTTTCAAAATAATATGTTAAAAGATAAAGATAAAATTCAAAATAAATCACAAAATTTTATAGTTGAAGATTTCAATATCAAAAATAATAATGGAGAAAAAGAATTTTTATCTGCGAAAATAAAAATACTTGAACATAAATTAGAAAATAAAAAAATAAAAATGAAAAATTTAAAAGAAAATTTAACTAATGTATTAGAAGAAAATGAAAAATTAAAATCATATTTAAATACATTAGAAATAAAATTAAATGAAACTGTGATAGAAAATAAAAAAATAATATTAGATAAAAATAATAATGTTGATAAAAATGAAGAATTAATATCAAAAATTAAAATATTAGAAAATGAATTAATACAAAAAGAAGGAAAAATTTCTCAATTAGAAAAAATAGATGAAATAAAATCAAATGATTTAGAAATGCTAAATCAAAAATGTAAAGATTTAGAATTAATATATGAAGAAAATTCAAAAGATTTTAATTCTAAAATAAATAAATTAAATGAAATAAATGAAAAATTAAATAACCAATTATTAGATATTGAGAATATGTTTGAATCAATGAATTATTTTTTAAAAAGAATTAGTTCAATTTTTCCTGAATTATATAATCATAACTTTAATATTAATAATCCAAAAGAATTTCAAAATGAATTATTAACAATTGAAAATTGTATTAATGAACTTTCTTTACATAAAAATTTTAATGAAATTCAATTAAAAAAAACTTTAAATACTTTAACTAATTTACAAAAAGAAAAAGAAAATATTAGAAATAATTTATATGAAATTAATGATAATTATTATAAAAAAGCTATTGATAATGAAATGAAAATTAAAGAAATTTCAAATGAAAATCAAAAATTGGAAAAAGAAATTTCTTTAAGAAATAATAATAAAAAACATAGGAGTTCAAGTAAAGGAAAAAATAAAAATAAAAGCAAAAGTAAAACCAAAAGGAAATAAAAATTATTTTTTATTTTTTTAATATTTCAATTACTTTTTTTTATTTAATTTTAACTTAAATTTAAATTATATTTATTTGATTCAATTGTATATTATTTTTCTTTTTTCATTTCTCAACATATTATTAAGATAGAATTTCATTATTAAAAATTAATATATTAAAATACATTTAATCAACTTTCCTTTATTCAAAATAAAAATTAAATTTTTTCCTCAATTTAAAAAAATCTCCATTTAACAAATAAATAAACCAAAAAAAAAAAAATTATCTATTATCCAAGTCCCATAAAAAATGGATAAAATCCCAAATTCAAACAATTTAAAAGTAAACACATCTCAAATATTAAATTTGAAAATTCTCTCAGAAGTAAACATAAACGAAATAACTAAAGATTCATCAAACAGTATTTTAAAATTAAAAATAAACCCAAACATCCCAACAGAATTTTTAATAATAAACTCAAACTTTACAATGAATTACTTAAAAATATCTCCTCAGAATTCTTTAATAACATTAAATGGAATATATAAAGAACATAAATCTAGAATAAATGATATATCATTTTTTCATAGTAATGAAGTTCCAATGAATGAATCATTTATAAGTGGAGATAATGAAGGAAAAATTTTAATATGGGATTCTCGTTCAAAAAATTCATCATATAGTTTATCAACAAATGGAAAAGGTTCAGTTTTAACTTTAGACACTAATTTATATTATATTGGTGCTGGATATGGAAATGAAATTTCAATATGGGATATTAGAACTATGAAACAATTTGGTAAAAGTTCTTTTGCTCATAGTGAACCTGTTACTTATGTTAAATTTTATGATAATTATTTATTAAGTTCTAGTGATGATTATATTATTAATATTTTTAATCTTGGAAATTATGATAATAAAAAAATTATTAATAAAAATATTCTTTCTCAAAATAATGTTGAAATTACTATGAATTTAGGGCAAAGTATTTTTAGTGTTAATCCTTTAGAAGATAATTATTTAAGTGTAATTACTTCTGTTAATACTTTTCATATTGTTAATTTAGTTAATTGTACTTCACAATATGAATTTGATTTTAAAAATGAAAAATTAAATTGTGATTATATTTTAGATAATTATTATAATATTAATAAACATGAAGTTGAATTATTTTGTGGTAGTTTTAATGGTTTTTTATCTTTATATACTTTAGATTTAAAAAATAAAAATGTTATTCCTAAATTAAATTATTGTATTAATACTAAAATTGAACAAAGTTTTAATTCTGTTGGAAGATTTGATGATTTAACTTTTATAACTTGTAGTGATAATGGATTAATGTATGTGTTACAAAAAGGAAATGATGTTTTTCAATTGGATAATGATAATTTAATGAAAGATTATTAAAGATTAAACAAAGGAAATTTTTTTATTTAAAATGAGAAAAATAATGTTAATAGTTTGTTATTTATTTATTTATGGAAATTTTTGAATAAAATGAACATTTATTTTTTTATTTTTGTTTTTTTAATTTTTATTAAAAAAATATATTTTTTTGAATTTTAAATAAAACATAAAATTAAATGGAAGAATATAAGGGAATTTATTATGATAATATAGAAGAAAAACATTATTATGAATATGGTGCTCATTTTAAATATTCATCTTTATGTAAAATATTAAAAAAACTTCAAGAAGAAAATATTAATGACAATTATTATTCTTCTAATTCTCAAAAGAAAATTCCTTTAATTCATTATAAAAATAATTCTGATGGTCTTTCAAATAAAAATATAATTAAAATTAAAAATATTTTTCATTCACAAAAATTAATAAAAGAAAAAATAAATAATAATTCTAAGAATTTATCTTTAAATAAAAATAATGATTGTTCTTTTAAAAATAATGAAAAAATAAATATGAATAAAAGTAGTAGTTTGGTTAACTTAGAAAATAAAAAATTAAATCATTTAAGAATATATACAAATTTAAACAAATTTCTTAAATTAAAAAAAGATAATAACAAAATTATGAATGATTACCAAACTCCTAAAAATAGTTTTTTATTTATCAATAACAGTCCAGAAAAAAATAATTTATTAGATTCTAGAAACAAAAAAATTTTTAATTATAAATCTTTAAATTCAATAAAAACAATAAATCAAAATAATAAACATTTTAAAATAAAAGAAATAAGAGTTTTTCATTCAATTGATAAAAATAATAATATAAAAAGTAATGATAATACTATATTTAATAATAAATTTAAAATAAATAAGGTTAAATTTAGTTTATTAAAAAATTTTCATTCAATTGGAATTTTAAAAAAAAATTTATCTTTAATTAATTTATGCAATAATGAAAAATCTTTTTTAAATAAAACTTATTTGAAAAAAAAATTTTCAGAAGAAGATTTATTTAATTCAAGAAATCATCTAAAAATATTAATAAAATCAAATTTAATATTAAATTCTCAAAATAAAATTTTTGAAAATGAAATTTTGTCAAATCAAACCAAAAAATAATATAAAAAATAATTTAAAATATTTTTTTATCAATTTTCATTATTATAATTTAAAAAAATAAATAATTTTATATTATATTTCACTTTTCAATAGAAAGTTTATCAGTAATTTTTGTTCTTAATTTATTTTGATTAATTAATGAAATAATATTTTCATCTTGAAATATTTTTTCCATAAAAATTCTTCTATAAACAGGATCATTATAATATTCTCTTAATTCTTCATTATCTTTTTTTTAATATGAAAAACACTATTATAAGTTTTATTTGCATTATCAATTTTAATTTTACTACTTTCAATATGTTTATTAATATAATTATTTAATATAAATAAATTTTTTTCACTTTCATTTTTAAAACTTTCATTTTTTTCATTTGAATTATTTTTTTTTTGTTGTTTTGTAATAAAAAATGTTCTATTATTAAAATTGTTTAAAGTTCTTCTTAATAAATTATATGAATTATTAAAATTTTCATAATCAGTATTATTATTACTTGTTGTTAATGTTGAATAATAAGTTATTCTTTTTGGATCTTCATTTAGATTTTTTGTATATGAAATTCTTGGAAAATTTTTAAATGATTTTTTCGTTTTTTTTTTAATTTGTTTTTCTTCTTTTTTTTCACTCATTAAGTCAATTTTCATTTCTAAAGCTCTAATATTTTCTTTATAATATTTTAAATTATGTTTAAAAATTTTTGCTTTTTCTTCTTCAAATTTTATTTCTTTTTTAATTTGTTCATTTACAGTTATTAATTTATTTATTTTATCAGTAATATAATTATAAGTATTTATAATATGTTCCATAATTTCAATTAAAGTATGAAGTGAACTAATTATTTGTTGATGTCTAATTAATAATTCTAATAATTCTTTATCTTCTTTTTCTTTTAAATCTTTTAATTTTTGATTTAATTTTTGATTTAATGATGTTTTTTGTTCATTTAATTCTATTAAAACAAAATTTTGAATATCATTAATTTCATGCATTATTTTATTATATATTTGAGGTTCTAAAATTATTCTTATTTGACCTAAATCATCTTCAATTCTATCCGGACCTTTTTCTAATGCATTTTCATATAATAAATTAAATTGAATACTCATATTATTTAATGTCTTTGTTACATGGTTAAGTCCTTTTTTAAAAGGTTTATTATCAAATTCTATATCAAATACTTGTCTTTTTTTAGGAATAAGAAATTTATTTTCTTTTATTAAATTTGCTGTTTTAATTAATCTTTGTTTCATTTTCAATATTAAAAATATTATAATTAAATGAAATAATAAATTTTTAAAATATTGTTTTTTATAATTTTAAAAAAATATAAAAAAAAAATTAAATTAAAAAAAAAATAAAAAAAATAAAACAATGAAAATAAATTAAAAATGTATAAAAAATTTAATTTAATTATTAGTAGTAGAATTATCATAATGACTTTCTTTATTATCAGAAACATCTCCAGGAAAATCAATATAATCTTCTTGATCATTTTCATCTTCAATACTACTTTCAGTAATAACATCTCTATTATTATTATAATTTTGTTCTTCTAAAAATTCAGGATAATCAAAAACAATTGGATTATTAACATTCATTTCATTTTGATTATTATTATTATTCATTTGCTCATCATTTTCTCCATTTTCATTATTTATTGAAACATGTTCTTGATTTTCTATTTCTTCTTGAATTTTTTTATATTTTTTAACTAATTCTGCTACTTGTTTATCCATAACATTATTTCCATTTATGTTATTAATATCATCTTTTTCATACATATTTTGAAATTTTGATATTAATTTTTTTAATTTATTTGCTTGTTTTAATTTTTTTCTAAATTTCTTCCTTTCTAATTTAAATTTATATTTTCCATATCTTAATTCATTTACAATATCATAAACGAAAAATAATTTAAATTTAGACCAAATAAAATAAGGTAAATATCCAATAGCAAAAGTTAAAAAAATAATAAACCAATATTTCCAAGTACCAAATAAAGGAACAGTAATTCCTGCACATTGATCAGTTTTAACATAATGTCTAATAAAAACAGTTAAAAAATTACATAAAATATGAACAGCATAAACAATAATAGTAAATAATGAAAAATACCAAGAATCAGTAATAATTACAATAGTTTGATACATAATAATATTCCAATAACAAATAAGTGAATAAGTCCAATAATCAGGTGATTCTCCATCAGAACTAATAATATCATATTTTAAGCATAAATTTGGTATAAAAAAAATCATAGAAGTATGAAATAAAGCAAAAAAAGCCCAAATAACAAACCTTAATATTGTAAAAGGATGACTATCTCTATAATTTCTATAAATATCAGGCATGAGTGATTTAACTTCTTCTTTATTTGGAAAATTAGTAAAATTCATATCAATATCTTCTTCTAATGCAGTATAAATTCCAATAACTAAATTACTACCTAAAGCATTATAAATTAAAAATTGGGCATCATCATATATTATAGCAGATGAATAACCATTATAAAATAAAAGCCAAAAATGAGGCATTGCATATAAAATACTTTTATAAAAGAAATATAAAATAAAATATGAATTTCTCATTAAAGAATATCTACCATGATAATATAATAATCTTGATAAATATTTAAATTTTGATATTGCATAATCTGAATTGAATGCTGCTTGATATCCTTCTCTACCAAATAATCCAATTCCTATTGATGCTTCTTTTATCATATTTACATCATTTCCTCCATCTCCAATTGCTAATGTTGAAAAACCTAAATTTGAAGTATTTTTTTTTATAAATGATACCATTTCACTTTTTTGAATTGGAGCACAACGACTACAAACTACTGTTCTACATTTTGATATTATTTCTAAAAATAAATCTTCGATTTCTGGATTTGATATACATTTTGTTATTGATATTCCTTCTATTATTAAACCATTATTTTTATTTTGCATTATTTGAATATTTTTTATATTTGATTTATTTTCATTTGATATTAATATTTCATTTTGAATTAATGAATTTCTTTTACTTAATCTAGAATTTTTATTGTTATCATTTTCTTCAATTATATTTAATCTATTTGTTATTTTATTTCTATAATCATCAACAATTGTTTCTGATTTAAATATATCTGCATTATTATTATTATTATTGTTATTATTATTTATTTCATTATTATCATATATATCATTAATAACTGAATTCATACTATTTTCTAATTCTATACTTGAACTTTGATCAATTTGGGCTAAATTTGTCATTGTAATTGAAGGCGCATGTGAAACAATTGTTGAATCTTTTTTATTATTTCTACCAGGAAAAAAATTAGAATTTACTAAAAAATTCATTACATTACTTTGTGATGGACGATGAATTTGTGAATTATTTAAACTTATTTTTGAAGCATTTGTTTCATATCTTTTATTATCTCTTTCAAATTTTATATTTTCAGTTTTAATATTTCTTTCACTTTTATTATTATGTAATATTAATTCATTTGAAGTTTGTATTTGATTTTTATCAATTGGTTTTAATTTAATTTTTCCAGATTGAACATTATTACCTAAAAATAACATATCATTTTTATTTAAATTATTATCATCAATATTTTTACTTAAAGCATTTTTTAATTTAATAATATCTTCTTTACTTTGAGGTTGAAATTCTTTTTGAATATCATTTCCATATTGTGCAGGAGCACTTTCCATTTTTTTTAAATGTGGAATATATTTCATTTCTTTTTTAACAAGATTTAATTTATTTTCTCCTTTATCATCATTATTTTCAATATCACTCATTGAAATATTAATATCTTCTAAATTTTTTTTTAAAATTTCATCATCATCACATTTTCTAATTTTAAAAACATCAGTATCATCATTAAATAATTTACAAGAATATGCAATTGATTGAGCAGTATCCATTTTATCACCAGTTAACATCCAAACATGAATTCCAGCATCAATAAAATCTTGAATTGTTTTTTTTACTCCTTTTTGTAATTTATCTTCTAATGAAGTTGCTCCTTGTAAAATCATATTTTTTTCTATTGTTGATATTAAATTTTCTAAATCATTTTCTAATGTTTTATCACTTAAAAATCTTGTTTTTAAAGAAGAATATTCTTTTTTAAAATTTTCATATTCATTTTTATTTATTTCTCTCATTGAAAAACATAATGTTCTATAACCATTTCTAGCAAAATTATCTAAATGATCTTTTGTTTTTGGAACAATATTTTCATATGACATTTTAGTTAAATTTTCTTCTGATAAAATTACACTATCTGCTCCTTTCATAAATAAAAATATTTTATTTGAATTTGGTTCTTTTACTATAATTGAACTTCTTAATCTTGAAGATGAAAATTCAAATCTTTCTAATAATTCCCAATTTTCTTTTTTACCTAATATTTCTAATTTTATATTATTATTTTTTCTTTCTATAAATTTTATTCCTATTTCTCCTGATGCTTGTACTAATGTTAATTCATCTGGATTTGTTCCTTGATATATTATTTCATTATTTTTTTCATTATTTTCTGTTAAAACTGAATGATTTAATACTATGTTTAAAAAAAAAAATTTTACACAATCTTTTATTTTTGTTATATATTTTAATTCACTTGTTTCTATTTTTTCTTCATTTTTTAAAGCTTCAATAAGAATATTTTCATTAAATTTTCTTTCAAAAAAACTTTTTTTTTTCTTTTTTTGTTTAATATTTCCTTTTGAATCAATATCACCTTGATATAAAACAGTATTAATTGAACAAGCTTTAAATAACATTTCATTTCTTGTTAAAGTTCCAGTTTTATCTGAGAAAATATATTTAATATTACCTAAATCATCATGAATTCTAAAAGCTAAAATTTTTAATTGATCATCTTTATCAGGGTATAATTCTTTATCAAAAGACATAAAAAAAACTTGAGCTAATTTAACAACTTCTAAAGCAATCATTAAACAAATTGGAGTAATATTTTGAAAAATTAAAAAATAAATTCCAAAATATTTAAAACCTTCTTTAATATCATTATATTTTTTATTAGGATTATTAGAAAATAAATAAAAAGCATTATTTTTTCTTAACCATCTATGTTCATAAATTGCAGCAAAGGCTCCTCCAATACATAAAATAAAAGTAAATAACATAACATAAATAACAATTTTATTTTCAGTTATTTCAATATATGAATGTTTATAACTTGAATTATTTATATTTTGCATTAATTTAGTATCATTACCAGAATAAATTATTATTCCATATATATAATCAACATTTTTTAAAGTTCCTCCTCTTAATAAAATATGAGAATTATTAAAAAATATTTTTTCATTATTATTATTATTTTTAATTACATAACCATCAATTTGATAAATATTTTTATTTGGTTTATCAATATGAATTTCAAATTGATTATAATTTTCTAAATTAATATAATTAAAACATTCTCTTGGTTTTAATGCACTTTCTCCATCTAAATTTGATGTTTCTAAATAACTTAATCCATTTTCACTTGAAGTTTCTATTATTAAAACATCACAAGGAATACTTTCATTTCTTACTAATTTCACTATATTTCCAACTTTCATATCTTTCCAAAAAATTTCTTCAAAATCTTTTTTTTTCGAATTATAAATTTGAGATTTTGAATTATTAAATTTTTTATCATTTGAATATTTTTTATAATCTTCAAATCCTTCTCTAAAAATTGACATAGCAATTACTACTAAATATGGAATTACTCCAATAGTCCAACTCATTGTTGAAATTGATTTAATTGATAATATTATTGTTACTATTAAAAAATATAAATTAAAGTAATTTGAATAGAAATATAAAAGAAATAAAGGAACAAAATTCCATACTGTGTATTTTGATGTTTTTATTCCATTTGCTATATATGGATTTTCTTCTTCATTTTCTGGATTTATTATTATTTTACGTAAATTTGAGTTTTCTGTCATTTTTTTTATAATTTTTACTTTTTTTTAATATTTAATTATGACGTGTTTATTATTATTTTAACAATTTTCTTTTTTCAATTTTTTCATCTTTTTTAAATAAAAAAAAAAAAATTCAAAATTTTGTTTATAAAAAAAATAAAATATAATAAAAAAAGAAAATTTTTAAAATTTAAATAAATGTATTATCAAACAAATCAAAATCCAAAAAATACATATGAAATATTAGAAAATCGAAATCCAAATTATCACAATTCTTTAAATTATTCAACAATGAATTCATCTCTTAATAGTGGATATAATTATGATCAATTTTTTAATATGAATTTTCAAAATAGTGTTGTATTAACTGATTATGATGAACATAAACAAAAAAAACAAATTGAAGAATCACTAAAAAATTTATTAAATCAAAATGAAAGATTAAATTTTGAAAATGGAAATTTAAAAAATCAAATAAATCAAATGAATAATGATATTTGTGAAATGAAAGAACAAATATCAAAATTAATAAATGATAATGCTTTTTTAGAGGATAAATTAGGAATTTTATCAGAACAAAATCAAGAAATGAGTCATTTAATAAATGAACAAAAAAATCAATTATTAATTCATCAAAATGAAAATCAAAATTTAAATGATCAACAAATTCAATTATCAAATCAGTTATTAAAAAGTAAAAAAAGTTTAAAAAATATTATTGAAGAAGATGAAGATTTAAGACAACAAAATGAAATTTGTAGAAAAGAATTAAATGAAAATAGAAGTGAAAATGATTTATTAATGAAAAAACATAATCAATTAAATGATGAATATAGAAAAAATATTCAAATGTTAAATCAATTAAAGGAAGAAAATGATTTAATTAAAAATCAAAATGAAATTAATTTAAATAATAAAGATGCTTTAATTGAAGATTTAAAAAATCAAATTGATATTTTACAAGAACAATTATTAGAATGTCAAAAAGATAAAAATAATTTAGAAATGTTAAGAGAAAATGAAAATAAAAATAATAATAAAAAAATTTCTGATTTAAATGATTTAATTAATAAATTAACATTTGATAATGAAAATTTAAATAAAAAATCAGATGATAATAAAAGATTAAATAAAAGATTATTAAGAGAAAAAGAAACTTTAATAGAAAAAATAAATGATTTACAAAATGATTTAAATAATCAAATTATAAAAGGAAAAAGAAATAAAAATTTTAGTCCTGAAAATTATAATAGTCCAAATAATATGTTATCAAATTATTTAAAAAATGAAAATATAGAAATTAAAGATTTAAATGAAAAATATAAAGAAATTTTAATAATTTTATTTAATTTCATAAATTGGTTAAATGGATTATTTAATCATAATGAAATTTATATTGAGCAATGTAGAAATAATATAAATTTATTAAATGATGATATTGAAAAATTAAAAAATGATATATTAAATTTATTAAAAAATAATGAAAATGATGAAGAAACAAATAAAAAATTTAAAGAAATACAAAATAAATTAATGGAAAGTAATTTTACTTTAAATCAAAATAAAAATAATATTGATTTTAATTTTGATAATAAAATTCCAGATGAAAAAGAATTAAGTATTGAAAATGATTGGAAATCTGGAAATTGTTGGGCATGTAAATTAGGAAGAAATGTTTCTCTTAAAGGTGCTTCTCCTTTTTTTTGTCAAAAACATAGATTTACTACAAATATTAAAAAATAAAAAAAGTAAATAAATTATTTTTTTTTGTTTAATATAATTTATAAAAAAATAATTAAATGTTAATTTATAAATTTTATTATTTTAAATTTATGAAAAAGATATTTTTTTATTAAATAAAATATATAAGCAGAAAAAAGAAAAAAAATTATATTTGAAAGAAATAACAAAATAAAAATTGAAAAAAAATTAAAAAAATAAAAATTTTAATTTTTTTTTGATTTTATTATCTTTTTTCTTTTTCTATTTGATTTTTTATAATTAAATAAATTTTATTTAATTATGATAAGTGGTAAATTTGTAAATGGAAAAAAAAAAGACAATGTTCAAAGAGGAGGAAGAGGAATAAAAGGTAAGAAAAAATATAATAAAATTTAAGGATGGGAAGATGAAGAGGTTACAAATAAAGAACCAGAACAAAATCAAAATCACCAAAATCAAAATTTTAAAAAAAATGAATCTCAAAATAAAATTTCAAATAATCAAAATATAAATAAACAAAATAATTATTATTCAAATCAACAACAACAATTTCAAAATAATCAAATTCCAGTTTCAAAACCTTCAAAGTAAAAATTATTTTTATTTATTTTTTTTTATTTAGTGAATATGAAAATCGTATTATTGATGAAGTTTTAGAAGTTTCAGGTATAAGTAATAAACCAACTCAAAGTCAATTAAAAGAATTCATTAAAAGAATTAAAACTTTAAATAATGAGATTATATTTAATTCAATTAATGAGAGAATTATTAAAGGAGTAAATCAAAATGATAATAAATTAATAGTTGTAAAAAATATTTTTTTTTAATTTTTTATTGTAGAATATTTTATATGTTATTGAAGCTGTTATTAAAGATAATTCAATCAAAAATTATTATAATCAATATAAAAATAATGCAATTTTTTTTGAAAATATTTTTAAAAGAAATATTAATAAGAAAATAAATGAATTATGTTCTGAAATTTATTTTTTATTAACTGGAGTAAGATTATTAAAAAAAGAAGATATTCAAAATTCAAATTTTAATTCAAATTTTAATCAACCACAAATTCAACAACAACAAAGTTCAAATATTAATAATAATGATCCTTTTGATTTATTTGATAATAAAGAAACAAATGAGACAAATAATAATAATAATTTAAATAATAATCTATTTTCAAATATTAATGATAATAATAATACAAATAATGTAATTAATAATTCTGAAAATAATTCACCAAAAAAAAAATTTTCTTTTATTAAAAAGAAAGAACAATCTTCTCAAAATATTATAGAAAATAATAATAATAATAATACAGTTAATTCAAATAATAATATTTTTGATTTAATTGGAAATAATAATAATAATCCTCAAAATCAAAATAATATAAATAATCAATCTCAAAATATTGATTTAATATCTCAATCAAATCCACAAAATGAAGAAAAACCAAAAAAAAGTTTTATTTTTATAAAAAAACATAAAGATGAACAAATACAAAATAATCAAACATCATCTCCTTTAGAATCAATAAATTTCAATCAAACTGAACCACCAAAGCAAAATACATTAGATATGAATGCATTAAATCAAATTTACCAAGAACAAAATAATGAAATGATGAAAATGAATCAACAAAAAATGAATATGGCAATAATGAATAATAATCCAATGATGGCTCAAATGTATATCCAAAATATGAGAATGATGCAAATGCAAAATATGAATAATAATCAAAATATGAATAATATGCAAATGAATATGATGAATAATATGTATGGAATAAATAATATGAATATTCCTCAAATGAATAATATGAATAATTTTAATTTTCAAAATAATCAACCTACAGTTTATGATGGCTTATTCGATCCTGCTTTAATGAATCAACAACAATCACAAATTATGAATATGAATATGAATAATAGTAATAATAATATGAATGAACAAAAAAAAGAAGAAAAAGTTGATCCTTTTAATAATTTATTGAATTTGATGAAATAAAATAAAATGTTCAAGATTTAATTTTATTTCTAGATAAAAATTATTAATATAAATTAATAAGCATATATGAAAATAGTAAAAATAAAATTGAAATTTTTAAAAATTTAATGTTTAAATATTTTTAATTATTTTAACTTATTTCTCCTTATTTTTTTAAATCTTATTTTTAATTTTAAAATAAAGTCATTATTATTTAATTTAACTAAATATTTTTACATAAAATTCATATATTAAATTTTTATATATTACATAAAATAATAAATAATTTTAATTATTATTAAATTAAAAATTATTTTAAAAATTAATTTAACTGAAATAATATTTTACAAATAAATGAGGTATAATTATTTTTTTATAATATTTTAAAATAAATAAATTGAATTCAATATTTTTATAAATATTATTTTATTATAATAGATTAACTAATACATAAATTAGAAAATGAAATACAATTAATTTTTATAATTTTCTAATATTCCAAAATTATCTTTTTCTTTAATTAAACTAATTATAAAATATATTTTAAATTTTATTATTCTATTAAAAATATCATATTATAATAATTCATTTCTTCCAATTCATGATGTAATTAATTTTATTTCTAAAATACTACTCTTATATCATAAATTAATCTAATTGATGAATTATAAATAATTCCTTTTATTTCTTTAAAATTTTCAAATAATAAATAAGAAAAAAAAAATTTAAAATAATAAAAATATAATCATTAAAAAAAATGGCTTTAATAGAAAATAAGGTTTTAATATCTTTACAAAGCAAAAATTCCTTATTACAATATGAAGGATGTGCATCATCAAACGAGGAAATAACAAATCAAAAATTTTATTATTGTGCATTAAAAGATGATCCAGAATACACAATATGTGAATTTTGTAAAAAAAAATGTCATGGTGATCATGACAATGAAAGTATACATAGATTAATAAATCAAAAAGGTAATTATAAATGTCACTGTGCATTAGATGAACATAAAAAATTTTTTCAAGCAAATAATTGTTTTTATCAAAAAATTTGTGAATTTTTACCTAATATTGGTTATTTTGAAATAGATGATTTAAATTATTGTCCAATTTGTGTTCAATGTTGTGCTCCTCCAAAATTCAAAAACAAAAAAAGATTAAATAAAGATGAAATTTTACAAATGAAGTTAAAAAATATTGATTTATGTCAATGTAATAAACATATTATGGGAAATGCACATTTACTTCAAAATGATATTTTTCATCATAAAAAATTAACTGCTGCAATTAGAAATTTTAATTTTAATATTTTTAAAAAAGATTCTTTATTAAAAAAAATTTGTATTGATTATTTAATTGATAATATTATTAAATGTAATAATGAAAAAAGTGATAAAACAAGATTAAAATTTTTAGGTAATACTAATATTCAAGATATCTTACATTTATTTTATGTTTTTTCTATGCATTTTAGAAATAAATATTTTTTTTTTATTCCTTCTTTAATTCAATTTGAAAATAAAAAACTTAAAGATGAAATATTTAAAGAAGAACTTAATTTATTAAATATTATTTCACCTCCTGGAAGTCAAAATAAATATATGAAATTAAAAGTTCAAATGTATTTATCAAATTTTCTTTTTTCAGAGTATATTAAAAAATATCATATTGAAAATTTTAATAAATGGAATATTCATACTATTCAAAATATGAATATTTATCAAAGATTTGATAATATTATAAATGTAAAAAGTAAGATTGATGAAAAAGAAATTGAAAATCATAAAAATATAATTTATGCTATTTTAGATATTTATGAAAGATTATTAAAAGAACATTCTTCAGATTGGATTTTAATAAAAGATATTAAAAGTGAAATTCTTCCTGTTTTTTGTAGAAATATAAAATATGTTATTAAATATCATTTATATAGCAATGAAGAAGATGATTCTTTTTATTTAGAAGTTACTAAAAAATTTTTTGATTTAATATCAAAGACAATTGATATATTAAGAGAAAATAGAAAAAAAGAAGAATATGAAAATGAAGAAAAAGAAAAGAATGAAAAGGAAAAAAAAGAAAGGAAAATTATTAAAAATTCATATATGAATTTACAAGATGATAAAATTATAACTTCTTTTAAACAATCATCTTTTCCAAATAAACAAATAAAAATAAAAGAAGAAGAAATTGAAGAAATTGAAAATAATTTTTCATTAAGAAGTTTTAATAATTTAAATAAAGAAACTGAAGAATTAATTAACGATGAAAAACAAGATAATTTTGATTTTACTAATATGTCACCTTCAATTATTTTAAAAGCTATTTTTTATCATTTATTATATACTAATGATAAATGTGTTAAAAAGATATTAGATAAAAATAATAAATATTATGAATTTATTTTTAATAATCCACCTGATGAAATAACAAATATTAAAAATATTTTCTTTTCAATTTTTAATGAATTTCCATTAATTGAAGAAAAATATAAAGAATCATATGATGAATTAATAAAAATTATATTTTCATTTATGTTACAAAAAGAAGATAATTTTTATTATCTTCAATTTAAAAATTTAAAAATATATCAAGAAGAAAAAAAAAAATATGAACAATTAAAAATAAATCAAAATCACAAAGACTATATTGATTCAATTATAAAAGAATTAAGAGATTATGCAAGAAAATATTTTATATATGAATATAGTTATGAAGAATATTGTAAAAATGTAGAAATTACTTTAGAAAGTTTTAGAGTTTTTATATTAAATAATTTTAAATTAGAAGATTTAGGGTGTCAATATATATGTTTTATTGAAAAAACAAATCAAGTAACAATGAAAAAAATAAAAGAATTTCAAAATTTAATAAAACAATCAAATTTATTTATTGCATTAGAAGAAATAATTCATATTGTAGGACAAGCATCAAATTTTTTAAATAGAGAATTTTCTGAAAATATGAATTTAAAACCATCTATAAAATTAAGAAGATTTTTATTAAAATTTTTATATTTATTAATGTATAAAGATTATGAAAATACAACTTTAATATTAAATTTTAATGGAAATTCATTTGCACTTTTTTTTGATTTTGCACAAAAGGAATTTTTTGATTTTTTACATAGAATTACTGAAATGTATTCTTCAACTGAATATTATTTTGCAAATATGCAATTTTTAATAAAAGTGATAAAAGGATTAAAATTATCAATTTCTAAATTTACAGGTGATACATTTTTATCTTTAATGGGGGATTATATTGGAGCAATTGATCAAATATTAAAATATATAAAAAATAATAAAAATTTACTTTTTTCATTTATTGATTTAATTAAAAATGGACTTGATATTGATACTAAAACTAAAAAATTATCAAAAATAATTAAAGAATATTTAAGTGAGCCTAATAAAGAAAAATTTTCTGATGGTTATAGTAAAGAAACTGTTGAGAAATTAGTTATTAATTATATTAAATTTGCTGGAAATGTTCTTGATACTGATATTTCTAAGTATATTATTAATTTAAATTCTATTGATTATATTTCTTATTCTTTATTAGAAAAAAATTTTATTACAAAAATTGAAAAAAATGAAATTGATTTTAATCCTAGATTTATTTTACCTGTTATTAGATATACTTTATTAAAAAAAAAACCTTTTTATTTAAATTTTATTATGATTAAAGAATATATGACTCATATTTTAACAACTCCAATTGATAATATTAATAAAAATTTTAAAAGTAAATATTATGAATTTTTTGTTACTATTAATAAATATCCTTATGAAGAAATAGATGAAGAAAATTATAATTTTTTAATTAAACAAAAATATGAGAATGTTATGAATTTTTTAAAATTTATAAATTGTATTTTAATTAATTTTAAAAGTTATATGGAATTATTTATAACTCAAGCAAATATATTATTTAATTCATATCTAGAATTGAAAATTTACTTATTTCGATTTTTTGAATTATTAATAAAAAATTTATTTTATGGAATAAAAAGTTTAGAAGTATACTTACAATTTATAGAAGGAAAAAGATATAAATTATTATTTGAAATAATTCATCATATATTATATGTAACAGAATTATTTTATTTAAATATAAATAAAATAGAAGATATAATGACACAAGATATAAATTATATAGAATATAGAAATTTTGAAAATTCAGAAATATTTTCAAAAATAGAAAGATTTATCATTGACTTAAAACCAAATAATGAAAATTTAATAGTAAAATTAAGAAAATTAGCAAGTAAAATATCAGGATTAGATTATTATGAAGTTTCTACTTATTGTAAATATTTTGAATCTATTTTAGAATTAATTATTCCAAATTTTGAAATTCAACAACAAGAAGAATTGATTAATGATACTTTAATTGATAAAATTGCTTTAAATTATAAAAAAGCTTTAAATGGAGAAAATGAATTTATTAATTTTGATGATGATTCAGTTGGAATAAATGTTATATTAGAATGTGATATTTTTAAAATTTTTGATAATGAAAAAATATCAAGTATTCATTTAGAAAAAATTCCTTATTTAAGGTTTTTAATTAATATTTTTTCTCATTTTTCAGATTTGAATTATAAAAAAACAAAAGTTGAAAAAGATAAAATAATAAATAAAATTACTGGATATTTAAAAAACTATATTAATCCTTTTCTTCTTTTAATGTGTTTTAGTGTATTATGTGAAAATGTAAAATTATTTGAATTACCTAAATATTTATATAAATTTAATTTACATTGTGAAATTAATGTTTTAATTACTAATTTTTTCCAAATTTTATGTGAAGGAAATATGATTGGAATGAAAAAATTTTTATTTGAACAAATTTTAAATGTCGAAGATGATATAAATGACAAAAAAAATGTAGAAAAATATTACAAATTACAATTAAGTAATAATATGGAAGAAATATATCCAAAAATTGAACCAGAAGAACCAACTCAAATTGAAATAAAATTACTAAAAAGAAAAAGCAAAGTTATAAAAAATAATGAATTTAGAAAAAAAAAAATAAATAAATTAAAATATGCAGAAACACTCCAAGATGAAAACACAAACATTGATCAATTAAAATATAAACTTTTTAATATATTAAGTCAAAATATGGTATTTTTAATTAAAAATTATAAAATTAATGATAAAAAAAGTCTTCTTCCTTTTATTTATCAAAAAACAAATCCATATATATATAGAAATATAATAAAAATGTTTCAAGGATATAAAAATTTATTAATTGAAATGATTCAAGGATATGATTTTACAGAAGATATTTTTTCATTAAGTACATTTGAGAGTTTAAAAGGAATAGATTCTCAATTTTATTTTTTATGTCAACAATTTTCTATTTTTCCCAAAGATATTTTTAATCCATTAACAGAAGAAATTTTATATAATTTCATAGAAATTGTTTTAACAATTTTACAACAAGATTTTTATTTTGATTTTAATAAAATGAATTTTTTACAAAAATTTATTTCAATAAAAGAACTTCTAACTTTACCAGGAAGATTAATTTCAGATATTCATTGGAGATATATTTTAGGATATAATAGAGAAGAAAAAACTCAAAGTAAATATTTCAGATATTTATATAGTGAAAAAGATTTAAGAAATTTGTGTAATGAATATAAAAAAAATCTTAATATAAAAGAAGATATTTATCTTAAAATGGGAAGTTTAATTTTTTTAATTTTACATATTTTAAAAGATAAATATAAAATTCCAGATATTATTGAACAATTTTCTATGATAAATGATACTTTTGATAATGCAATTAATTATGGTCAAGAATTAATAAATTATGCCTTTCCTAAAAGTCATTATTTTTTAGGTGGAGAAATAAAACAATCAAAAGTTATTTTAAATTCATTTTCTAAATTTTCAAGAAAAACTATTTTACAACATTCAAAAATAAAACCAAATATTGATGTAATAAAATCATTGAAATCATTAAGAACAAATTCAAAAATAATTCATAATTTTATTAACTCAACAGAAGAAAAAAAAACAGAAGAAAAAAAAGAAGAAAAACAAATTGATGATGATTCACAAAAGAAAAAAATTTTATTTCAAAAAGTAAAAAGAATGAGAATGCTTGGTATAAAATTTTATAATAAAATATTAAAACCAATTGAAATAGGAAGAATTATTCCAAAAGAAGAAAATGAAGATGGAGAAACTAAATTTTTTAACAAGACAATTTATTATCAAGAAATACCACAAACTTATATGATAAATAAAGAAATATTAAAAGCTTTTAATAATAAAGCAAAAAGAGATACAAGAACAGATAAATTGAATAGTCTTTTAGATTATGTAAATGAATTAAAAAAAATTGTCTCTTATCAAACCAATCATTTTATTAATCCAAAATATAAATTTTTATATCATTTTAATTATGAATATATTGATAAATTTAATTGTGTTTTATGCGTAATTTTAAATTTAATATTTCTTTTTGCTTTAACAAATGATATAGCACATCAAAAATTATTATCAAAAATAACAAATATAATAGAATTTATATTATTATTAATAAATTTCTTTTTCTTATCAATTTTCCTAATATTTAAATATCCATTATACGTATATTTAAACAAAGAAAAATATAAAGAAGAATTAAAAACTAAAGAAAAAAAAAATTTTTTTTATTATTGGAATATATACATTTGGAATTCATTTTTATATAATGAAGAAACATATTTAATGCTTCTTGTATCATTAATAGCATTAATATCATTATTTACAGAATTAGATATAATAATAATAAGTATTCAATTATTAATTATAGCAAAGTTTATAGATACAATTCAAGATATTTTATCAGCATTTATACAAAAATTAGATCAATTACTTTCATTAATATTTTTTTTAGCAATTTTAATGTTTTTTTTTGCAAATTTAGATTTTTATTTTTTTAAAAATGAATATCAAATAACAAATGAAAATGGAACAACATTAGAAGTATGTTCATCATTATTAGAATGTTATATAACATTATTTAATAATGGTGTTAGATCAGCAGGAGGAATAGCTGATGTTTTACCAGAAGTTGAATTTTATTCTTTAAGATTTTATTCAAGATATTGTCATGATATGTTATTTTTTATTTTTGTAATTTTAATTTTAATTAATATGATTAATGGTGTAATTGTTACTGCTTTTGGTCAATTAAGAGAAGATGCAAATGAAAGAGAAAATGATATTGAAAATGTATGTTTTATTTGTAATGCTCATAGAGATGAAGTTGAATTAGGAAAAGAACATTTTAATGATCATGTTATGAGACATAATGTTAAATTGTATTTAAGATATTTAATTGCTTTGTTAATGATGAAACAAAGTGATATGGATCAAGATCAATATTATATTAATGATTGTATTAATTCTGATTCTATTGATTTCTTTCCTAGATATAATAATGAGTAATTTTTTTTATTTTATTTTTCTATTTAAAAAATTGTTTTTTATTGTTTTTATAAAAAAATTAATTAATATATTTTGTTAAAATTAAATATTTTAATTTTAATTTTCATATTAAAAATATATTTATAACAAATAACTTTTTAATTTTATCTTCCTTTAAAAAAAACAACTTCAAAATTAAAAAAATTAAAATTTTATTCCTTTTCATCATTTTTTTTTTCTTCTTCAGATTTTTTTTCTTCTTCATTTTTATTATTAGTAAGATTATTTCCTTGTAAAGTACTAACAGAATTTAAATTATTACTAGAACTATTATCAGTAACAACTTTATTAGTTTCAGTATCATTAGAATTAATAACATAAGGATTTTTAGGAAAATTAGTTCTTCCAGTTAATTGATCACTTAACCATTTAATTCCAATTTCAAGTCCTTCTCCAGTTAAAGCTGAACAAGGTTGAATATGCCAAATATGATCTTTAATATTATCAAAATCATAAATTTGAATTAATTCAGAAATTTTTTTTGATGTAATTAAATCTTGTTTATTTGCAAAAATTAATAGAACTGCATTTTTTAAAGCTTCATTTTTTAAAAGAAGATAAAATTGATTTTTACTTTCTTCAAAATTTTCAAAGTCATTTGAATCAATAACATAAATTATTGCATCAGAATTTAAATAATAAACATCCCATACACTTCTCATTTTTTCTTGTCCTCCTAAATCCCATGCTTGCATTTTTACATTATTATGATTTATTTCTTCTACATTTGATCCTATTGTTGGTGTTGTTTTTACAAATTGACCTAATGATAATCTATATAAAATTGATGTTTTTCCTGCATTTTGTATTCCTAATATTAGTATTTTGAAATTGTTTTTACTACCTGAAAAAAAATCTAATATTTTTGTTATTAGAAATCCCATTTTTTTTTGATAGTAAATGTAATTATTTTTTTTTTTATATTTTTATTTAATTATTTTTTTTAATGATTATAAAATCAAAATATAAATTATTTTAATGTAAAAAAAATTTATTTAAAATTATATTTTTATTTGTATTGGGGATTGGGGATTGGGGATTGGGGATTGGGGATT
>JAEEGK010005692.1_pt1 | contig 30126 bp, 25 predicted proteins | sample 8958771 | NCBI WGS metagenome assembly JAEEGK01 (sample SAMN16246547, study PRJNA631951) | gut metagenome | biome: gut microbiome; feature: rumen; material: SC-attached | host: Bos | place: Iran: Karaj | collected 2018-10 | reverse complement strand
GAATACGCTAGGATTACTGTGCAGATATTCTGTAAAAATACAAGATATACGAGGGTAATGTTTTGAGAAAAAGAATCTATCGGATTTCAGAGGATAAATTCGACGACTTAAAACCTAATATAGAGTTCGAGACACAGCAGATTGAGGAGACCTGCTTTGTTGGTGACAGTTTTACCGGTTCAATCAGCTTCAAGAGCACCAATGGTATCAAGGTTCGCGGTGTTGTCTATTGCAACAACCCATATGTCAAGATTGACAATCCATTGTTCGACGGCCTAAGCATCAAGATTGACTACAAGATTGATGACTACAGCTTTAAGGCTGGAGAGGGACTATCAGGCGATTTTATCGTTGTAGTTGTAGGACAGGAGAAGTACATTCCATTTTCCATTACCTACAAGAGGCGTTCCCTTGTGGCTTCCACTGGCGAGATTACCTCTTTGCAGGATTTTGCAGGCCTTGCTCAAAGCAGATTTTCAGAGGCGGTTGCAGTATTTTACTCTGACCGTTTTGCAGATTTTATTTCCGATACGGATAAACGTACCAGGCTTCTTTACCGAGGCTTCAAGGCTGCACCTATTGCTGCCATCAATGTAGATGAGTTTTTGGTTTCCTGCGGTCTAAAGCCACAGATGACCTTCGACGTTAAGGAGGGGTACCACAAGTACTACGAGGTGGATGAGAACCTCAAGGGCGAGGTGGAGATTACCCGTTCAACCTGGGGCTACATAGATATCAGTGTTTCCTGTGACGCAGATTTCATATCAATCGAAAAGAGTCACATTACATCTGATTTCTTCCTTGGCTCAATCTTTACCATGAACTATTACGTTCACAAGGAAAAGATGCACGCCGGATTAAATTATGCCAAGATTTCCTTTGATTACAGAGATGTTCACAAGGAGATTGATATAGTTGCATCCACTCTCAAAGAGGGAGCAACCCTAGAAAGTGAAAATCACAGCAAGAATCTTCTTGTACTAAAGGCCTGTCGTTTGTACGAGGATTTCCGCCTTAGAAATATCTCTACAGGCCAGTGGTGCAACAGCACTCTTGAGATTATCGATTCCATCGAAAATGCAATCGATCCTAACGGAGCCCACGTCAACTTCGTTCATTTGATGAAGGCTTTGATTTACGTTACCAACAACCAAAAGCAGGAGGCTCTTTGGATAATTCAGGATTTAAAGCGTTCCATCGAGGACAAGGGCAGCGCTGAGTGGGCGTTCTTGCTTTACATTTGCACCCTTATTGAAAGGGAGGAGGAGTATGTTGACAGGCTCACTGCCAATATCGAGTCCATTTTTAGAGAGCATCCGGATGATGTGAGAATATTCTGGTTTTTGCTTTTCCTTCGCAGAGAATACTTAAAGAATCCTACAGCCAAGCTTCGAGATATCACCGATTGGATTATGGATGGTTGGGATTCTCCGCTTTTATACATCGAGGCCTACTATATCTTTATCCAGGATCCATACCTTATTAATTGCCTGGATGATTTTACAATCAAGATTTTAAACTGGGCCAAGAAGCGTGGCGCCATCACTAGAGAGATTGCTTTGCAGATGGTTCATGTCCTTGAGACAGAGCGCAAGTTTGACTTTAGAATGCTTTCTATTTTAGATGCCTGCTACGAGGTTTATCCGGATTTGCAGCTGCTTTTGGCTATCGTCACCTATCTGCTTAAGGCGCCTTACACAGATGAGCGCTTCCTCAAGTGGTTCCAGATGGCTATTGATGCCAACTTGCATGTGTCAGGTATTTTCGAGGCATACATGGATGCATTGCCAGAGTATTCAGTGGACAAGCTTCCACAGATTTTGACAATGTTCTTTAAATACAACAACGATTTGTCCTACGAGAAAAAGGCGTTGCTTTACGCCAATATTATTTTACATCGCAATGACGATAACAATACTTATCAGCATTACGAGTCAGCCATCGAGACCTTTGCTTTAGAGCAGCTTAAGCTAGGAAGGCTTGATGACAATTTGGCTGTTTGCTATCAGCGACTTATGGAGCTTGGCATCTTTGACAAAGAGGTGGCTCGCCTTATATCAGAGCTTGTTTTCAAGAAAAAGGTTGCAGTCATAAGCTCCAATGTCCGCAGGATTTTCCTGTATCATCAGGAGTTTAAGGCGCCTACCATCGCCAATGTTTCCAACCACAAGGCTTATGTGCCATACATCGGCAGCCAGCCTGTTGTATTTTTAGAGACTGAGGATGGCTATTTGTATGTGGATGATTCCGCATATTTCATAGAGGATATTTTGGATGCAGGCGCTTACATGGACAATCTTAAGAGCCTTACATCACTGAACATGTCCTTTGCTCTTTCTGATTTTACCAGCAAGACCGACATGTCACAGTCTACCGAGGCAGATGTTGAGGCGGCTCAGATGCTTTTGGATTCTAGGCAGCTTTCGCCTGAGTATCTGTGCACCTTATATCCAAAGATAATTGACGTATTAAAGTTCCACGACAAGGAGTCAATTATCGAAAAGCACTTTATGCACCAGGCGGATTTAAAGTCCCTTAAGGCCGAGGTGGTGGCATCAGTTATTGAGGTATTTGTTCTTAGAAGCAAGTACGATGAGGCATACTATCTGCTTAAAAATGCCAACGCTACCAAGCTTAAGCCAGAGGTGGCAAGAAAGATTTGTCAGTACTTTATCAATGAAAAGCCGGATGAGCCAGATGACTTCCTGATTGTTTTGTGCGCAAAGCTTGCAGCCGACGGCTATATGGCTTCAGATATTTTGCATTATCTGATTCGTTTTTACGTAGGGCCTACAGATTCCATGATGCCTTTATTCAAAGAGGCATTTCAGCGAGGCGAGGATATTGTTGAGTTCGCCGAGCGCATTATCACACAGGTTCTTTATAGAGATTTCCTCTGCGATGGAATCATGGAGGTTTTCGAGGCCTATATTTCTCGTCGCAACAACAAGATGATTGTGGAGGCCTTCCTTACTTATCAGGCACACGAATATCTTTCAAAGGATGCACAGATTCCAGAGGAGATATTTGCATACATTTACAATCGCTACAAGAAGGCACTTAATGTCAACGAGAGCATGAGAATTGCGCTTCTCAAATATTTATGTATCTCCAAGTCTTTGGACGATGACGACATGAATATGCTAGATGCTCTTTTGGCCGATGCCATTCTCAGGAATCAATATTTTGGATTCTTTGCAAACTGCGATGAGAGGCTTAAGATTAAATACCACTTGTATGACAAGCAGTTCATCGAGATCAATACAGAAAAACGTAAATCTGTTGTGATTACCTATGCAATCAACGGAAAGGACCCAGAGGAAGAGGATATGATAGAAATGTACGACGGTCTTTACGTCAAGCAGTTTATCCTGTTTTTTGGCGACGAGCTCCGTTACGAGATTTATTGTGACGAGCTTTCCGAGGATCCACTTAAAAAGGATACCATGGTAATGAGTCAGGAAAATGATGTTTCCCAGGGCAGATTTGCCTTGATGAACAACATTTCCCGAAGTCTTTTATACAACGACTACGCCGAGCTTGCAGCTGATGCCAAGAGGTATCAGGGCCTTGATGTAGTCACCAAAAGTTTATTTACTACAGTTTAGTTAGAGGGGCAATATGAGTAGTTCTGATGGAGCATATCTTGGCATAGATATTAATAAGAGCCAAACAGTGCTTAGTGTTTACAAATCAAATATGGTAGAGCCGGCTACAGTTAGTACCATTCTCGGCGAGGAGAATTACTCTATACCTACGGAGCTTGCCAAGCGAGTTGGCATGGGACAGTGGTTTTTTGGCGATGATGCCATCAAAAAGAGCCGCCTGAAGGAGGCGGAGCTTGTGGAGGATTTATTCCAAAAGGCACTTTTAAATGAAGAAGTCTTTGTGGATGGAACCAGCTACGAGGCAAGAGAACTGATGGTTATCTATTTCAACAAGCTGTTTTCAATTCCCGGTCCTATGGCAGCCTTAGGTGACATCGAAAAGCTGATTATCTGTGTTGAGCAGGTTAACCTTGAGGTGATGGAGCTGATGAACTACATCGTTTCAAGCCTTTCTATTCCTGCTGACAGGCTGATGCTTATAGATAGAAATGAGTGCTTTTATCACTATGCACTTTCTCAAAAGCCAGAGCTGTTTTTGTACAATGTGGCGCTTTTTGATTACAGCGGTTCCAATATGATTTCCTGCGTTTTGAATCGCAACCAGTCTACAAGACCACAGCTGATTACCCTTGATGTGGTTAATCACGGTGACCTTGGTGACAACAGGGATGAGGCCTTTGACAGGATAATTGCCGACACCTTTGGAAGCAATCTGTTCTCATCGGTTTATCTGGTTGGAAGCGGCTTTGACGGTGAGTGGATGAAGTCCAGTCTTACAAGGCTTTGCAAGGGGCGCAAGGTATTTCTTGGAAAGAACCTTTACTCCAAGGGAGCTTGCTATGCAGGCTACACCAAGGATGGCAAGCGAGACTGGCCGTTTATCTATATTGGCGACAACGACCTAAAGCTTAATCTTTCAATCAAGATTCTTGAAAATAATGTAATGAAGTTTTACACCCTGATTGATGCCGGCGAAAGCTGGTACGATGTCAAGGGAGAGTGCGAGGTTATCCTTGATGGAGAGCCGGAGATAGAGTTTTATATTCAACGACCTGAGTCTAGAGAGGCTCACACCGAGGTCCTTGAGCTATCGGACATGCCGCCACGTGAAAACCGCACCACAAGGCTTCGAATAGAGGCAAGTCCTGTTTCCGATGTTGCGGTGGCTATCGTAATTACGGATTTAGGCTTCGGAGAGATTTCTCCATCTTCCGGCAAATGCTGGGAGCATACTATTTCTTTAAAGTAGGGTTTATATGAGTACATTAATTTACTGCAAAAACTCAATAGCCGCCAGTCCTTATTACATTGAGGAGGCATCCTTAAATGTCTACTCTTTGGAGGAGCTTAGCTACTACATGCTCAACAATGTTTATCTGCTTTCTACCAAGCTTATGAGCGCAGAGCTTTGCAATTGGATTGGAAGAGAGCTCAAGATGCCACAGCTTTCAACTGAGCTTATGGGATTGGTTCAAAACAATTCACCTTTGCATATATTTGTTGGTCATATTTTAAATGCCAATGGCTATGCTTCCAACAAAGAGATAAAGGATTTGCTTGCAATCATAGCAACCTTTGAGAACAAGTCCGAGGCGGAGCGCAAGAAGCTTAGGGCCGACAGGCTTATTGCTTCAGAAAAGCTGGTGGATGCCATCTACGAGTATGAAACTTTGCTTTCTGATGATGTGGTTGGCGATTTGCCAAGAGTGGTTGAAGGAGATGTTTATCACAATCTTGGCGTAGCTTTTGCAAGACTTTTCTTTTTCGACGAAGCCTGCAGATGCTTTGATGAGGGCTACAAAAAGAATCAAAAGAAGCAGACTTTGTTCTGCCTGTTATATGCAACCAGATGCAGTGGCGACAAGACGGCTTTTGATGAGTACGTTAACAAATATCAGGTTTCCAAGGATGATGTGGACGAGGTTTTAAAGATTGTTTCAAACGCATCATCTACAGAAAATATAGTTGGATTCGACAGTGCCATTAACGGCCTTGTATTTTCTGATGGCAACAGCGTGGAGTCCAAAGAGACAATCAAAAATGTTATTTCAAACTGGAAAGATGAATACATTAAACTTTGTAGAATCTAATTTTGGGGAGAATATCTATGGGAATTTTTACAAATCGTAAAAAGAAAAAAGAACTTAGAGCAGCCAAAATCGATGATGCTTTTAATCGCGTTTACAATCAGATAGAGGGAATCGACAGCTGGGAGGATCCCAAAAAGCTTGAGCAGTATATTTTGGATTCCTGCGAGCAGATTATTTCTTCTACCAAGGAGATGGAAAGACAAAAGACCGAGTATCGCATCGTGACAAGATACCTTAACGATATTAAGGCTATCGAGAATTTGCCAAAGGAAGAGGCCAAGGAGCTTCGCAATACTGCGGCACGTATATGCGAATTGGAACGCAACATTCTAGATGCCAGAACTATCACAAGAAACATCTCTGAGGACCAGTTTGAGGTGATTTCTTCCGAAGAGGCAGACATGCCAGATATCATCAATCGCTTTAGGTCAGATGAGATTTATCAGTCCAAGCTTAAACGAAACCTTTCTTATTTGGAGGGGGAAAAGAGCAGATGGGAAATCGAAAGAGAGGAGCTTTCTTCTCAAAACAAGCTCTTTAAGCGTATGGCCATGGCAATTCTGGTTTCATTTACAACGCTGTTTTTCCTGCTGTTATTGGTATACAACAGCTTTAAAGCAGACGTGTCCCTATGGGCATTTATTATTCTGTTTATATGTGCAGCCAGTGGTTTCATTATTTTCCTTAGACAAAACACTATCACCAAGGAAAATCATGTGGCTCTTGTGCATCTAAATCAGGCTATCAGCATGCTAAATGTTGAGCGAATGAAGTACGTCAACGTCACAAACAGCGTAGAGTATTCAAAGGACAAGTACCATGTCAAAAACTCTTCGGAGCTTCAATATATCTGGGAGCAATATTCCGACAAGGTGAGAGACCAGCAGAGATATATTCAAAACAACGACGATTTGGAGTTCTACAACGGCAAGCTTGAGAGGATTCTTGGAAATATCGGTCTTGCAGATGACAAAATCTGGCTTAATCAGGTAAATGCTCTTGTGGATAAGCAAGATATGGCTGATTGCAGACACAGACTTGTGCAGCGCCGCAAAAAGATTCGTGACCGCTTAGACGATCACCGCAGAATTGTTCAGGAAGAAAGAGATGAAATAGATAGGCTCATGACTGAGCATGAGCACTACCTGCCTGAGATTCAGGAAATCATCAAATCAGTTGATAAGCTTTGTGGAACAAGCTCTAGAAGTTCCAGAAGAAAAGCCTAATTATTTCAATTCAAAATCCATATAGACTGGATTGTGGTCTGAGTATTTAAACTGGTTGTCATAAACATTGGCAGCCTTTACCTCCACATTGTCAGAGACGATAAAGCCATCGATTGTGATGACAAAGGAATCATCCGCATATGGCTTGTCGGCGTTTCTGCAGGATGGAACAGGATTAGCTTCATCAACAGGCTTAATCAGCTTTAGGCCATTGCTAAGGTAATCCTCTGGAAATGGCTTTGCCCAGTTTTCGGTACCTGTTGTATGGAAATATGAGGCTGAGTCAATCAGTACATCCTTATTCATATCGCCACCTGCGATGACATAATTGCCTGCAGCTGCCTCTTTTGCCATATCCTCGTTAAGTATTTTCACCTGATTATTAGAGGTTTCAGGATTGGTGGTGTAGGCAGACAAATGTACGTTGTAAACCACCAGCTTTTTGCCGTTATCAACATCGATAATTGATTTGTTGTAGCAACGGTCAAGGTCGATAAATTTTGAAAGTCCTTCCTCAATCGGAAGAGAACGACGGATTGCATCCTTTATTTCAAAGTCTGATACCGTAAGAAGCCCAGCCTTGGTTTTACCGTGAGGCTGGTTAAATGGGTACATCAAAAATCCGCTGTCATAGTTTAGAGCAAAGGTATTGCTGATATTGCTGTAGCCCTTTTGAGAGAGGCCATTCAGTACCAATTCCTTTTCGTCTATGTGATAGCTTCGAGTGGCATCAATATCCACTTCCTGAAGCATCATCAAATCCGGCTTGATGTTTGCAAGGGCGTCAATCGAGCCATTAATATTTGTGTTTACCGCATCCTTGGAAAAGGCCCAGGATTCTGTACCGCCATCCATAAAGAATGAATAATCATCGGAGTAGGCGCCAAAGCCCACATTGGATGAAGCGATGCGATATTGCTGGCCGGCTTTAATCTGTGATTCAGGTGAGCCAGTGGATGATATATCTGTCTTGATGTTGTCGTCGATTCGATGGTAGCCAATCAACAGATATGCGACATAGCTTCCTACTATTAAAAATACAGCCAGTAGCAATAGTAGAATTGCTTTTAATACTTTCTTAAACATAACATTATCCTTTCTAGTACAATTGCTTGTCTAATAATTGTATTATATTAATTCGATTTCAACAATATTATTGATTTTGTTTATATAGTTATTGCAAATAATAAGGAGGCATCATGATAGAAAAGTTTAAAGAATCAATTGAGTTTAGATGTAATGTGGGATATGTGGTTGCCCAGGGACTTTACTGGATGATTGTTTGCTGCTGTATCAGCATGGGCAATGCGTATCTTTCAAATAAAGGATTTGCACCGGTTACTATAGGTTTTTTGTTTGCTTTTGCATATTTTTTTGCTGCATTTATTCAGCATATCCTTTCAGCACAGGTGGACAATTCCCCAAGAATCAATGTTATTGATGTGATGTTTGTCCTTGGAATTATCCTTGGCTTTGATTTACTTCTTGGTATTGGCGCAAGAGCATCAGGCTTTATCACCGGCCTTTCATTTATGGTGGGAGCAATGGTGGCAACAGTAATGCAGCCATTTTTGAATTCTCTAAACTTTTACATTCAGGACCATGGAATCAAGATGAATTTTGGTGTAGCCAGAGCCAGCGGCTCATTTTGTTTCTTTTTGATGAGCCTTCTTGCTGGAACACTTATGAAGCATGCCTCTGCCAATGCAGCTCCTTGTCTAGGCTTTATCTGTACTGGACTTTTCGTGTTTGTCATTGTATGGATAATGTTTCAGCTCAAGAAGTCTGGCGTCAATGTTGACGGTGGCTTTGATCCCTTTGAGGTAAAGCGTTCGGATGACACCTTTAGCGTCAAAAGCATCAAGAGCTTTGTTGATGACAACAAGATGTTTTTCATCTTTTTGATTGGAGTGGTTTGCTTTATTTTTGGCCACCTTTTAATCAATACCTTTATATATGAGATTACAACAGCAGCAGGTGGAGATGAGGCGGATAACGGAGGATTGCTTGCTTTTGCTGCTATTTTAGAGCTTCCCGCCATGATTTTCTTTAACAAGCTTAAAGAATGGTTTAGAACCAGAGATTTGCTTGCGGCATCGGCAGTTTTCTTCCTTATAAAGATATTTTTCACTGCCATTGCAAGTACTGTGGGCATGCTTTACTTTAGTATGATTTTCCAGGCGGCAGCCTTTGCGCTATTCATTCCAGCATCTGTTCACTATGTGGATGAGATTATGGATGCTAAAAATGCCGTAAAGGGCCAGGCCTTTGTTACTATAGCAATTACTGTCAGCAATCTTATCAGCAGCCTCTTGGGCGGAATGATTATCGGAGTTCTTAACATCAGTGCAGCTCTTTGGTTTGCGACACTAATCACCCTGGCTGGCGTGTTAATTTCCATCTGTGGATTATATAGAATAAAAATCAAATAATACTTCAATACTCTAGATTTTTGTGAACTAAATTGCTAAAATATTCTTATACAATTGATTCAAAAAGGAAAGTTATGGCTAAATATAATATTGGTGGATATATCTTCGATGATGAGAATAGTGCCAAAAAGGCGGCCAAAGAGCTTAAAGCAGTTGAGTATGTTATCGGCCAGCTAAAGAATGCCGACGCAAGCGATGTACTTACTGTTTACAAAAAGCTTCTTAATCAGCGATTGTTTTCTACTGATATTGGGATGGGGTTTTTAAATCAGCTCAGGCAAAATCTTCTTGACTCCGGTTCCTTTGAACCATCTGATATTCCAGAGGTCTACAGTCTAGAATCTCCTGAGGACCAGGAGGCAGCTGATGATAGCCAGACGACTTCAGAATCAAAAGATGTCGTGAACAGGTCCGTTGTTCCACAGAAGCGGGATGGTTATTCTCATCCGGATTCTAAGTACAACAGGCTTAGGGTAATCAACAGTATCCTGTTGGTTATCAGTCTTACATTATTGGTATGTGTGTGCGGCATGTTTTATATCAATTCCACTATAAACAGCCCAAACATACTAAATTACAAAGAGTCTATTACCAACGAGTTTTCTTCTTGGAAGCAGGAGCTGGAGCAAAAGGAGAAGGAGCTTAACGAAAGAGAGCGAAAGCTTGAAGAGCGAGAGAAGTCGATTGGTGATATAGATAACAACTAAAAAATTTTATTCAAGGATGGGGTTGGTGTTATGTCTAAAAACAAAATTCTTGTGGCTGATGACGAAAGCCGTATGAGGAAGCTTATCAAGGATTACTTGGTAAGAGAGGATTACGAGGTAGTTGAAGCAGAGAACGGGGAGCAGGCTCTTGATATGTTCTATATGGACAGCGACATTTCGCTTATCATATTGGACGTTATGATGCCGAAGGTAGATGGTTTCGCAGTACTTAAAGAGATTAGAGAAACATCTTCCATTCCTGTATTGATGCTAACAGCTAAGGGCGAAGAGAATGACGTTCTTAATGGATTCGAGCTGGGAGCAGATGAATACATTAACAAGCCATTTTCTCCAAAGATTCTTATGGCGAGAGTAAATGCTGTCCTTCGTAGAAGCTCAGACGATTCTCTTGGCAAAAAGGTTGTGGAAGCAGGTGGTATCCAGCTTGACGTTGATGCACATGTTGCTACCAACGATGGAAACCCTGTTGAGCTTTCTGTCAAAGAATTCGAGTTACTATATTATTTCATCAACAACGAAGGCATTGCTCTTTCTAGAGAAAAGATTCTCAATCATGTGTGGGACTATGACTATTTTGGAGATGCCAGAACCATAGATACCCATGTAAAGAAGCTTCGCAGCAAGCTTGATGATAAGGGAAACTACATTAAGACTATTTGGGGCATGGGGTATAAATTTGAAGTCGACGCAAAGGTCTAACAAACTTAATCGCCAAATTGTGGGATTGATAGCCGCAATCATTCTTGCTTCGCTAACAGTGATTAGCGTGCTATCATCTTGCTTTTTAGGCGATTATTATATTTTTGAAAAACGTTCAGATTTAAAAAATCTCTACAATAAAATATCTTCCAAGTGCGAAAAGGACCTGCTTTACGATGAGCATGACCTTTCAGAGACAGCCTCGCTTTTTGACTTTTATTCTGTTTCTGGAATCATTACTTCATCCAGCGGTGAGGCACTTGTTTCCACTAACTTTGATTCAAAGTTGCTAGTTGCCCAGCTTAATTATTCAAGGCTTTCTAATAAAGAACCCATTAAGCTAATTACAAAAACAGACGACTACACGATTTTTACTCAAAAATTTCCAGGCTCTGAGGACGTATATATGGTTCTCTTGGGTCTTCTTCCTGATGGAAACACTATTTTTATGAAAAGTTCAGTGGCTTCTCTGGAAAAGAATGCAGCCGTTACCAACAGCTTTTTTATGTACATGGCGCTGATTGCCATTATACTTAGCGTTGGTATGAGCCATTTTGCCATTTCCTGGTTCTCAAAGCCACTTTTCAAGATAATTGATATTACCAAACGTATTTCTGACTTTGATTTTGAGGTTAAGTACAAGCCGCAGGCAATTTACAACGAGATGGATGACTTGGGAGAGCATGTCAATGAAATGGCCACAACTCTTAAGCGAGCCATCGAGCAGCTGCAACAGGCCAATGAGAGCTTAAAGCACGATCTGGAGTTAAAGGAAGAGACGGAGAATATGCGAAGGGAATTTGTCTCAAACGTTTCCCACGAGCTCAAAACTCCAATCGCACTTATCCAGGGCTATGCCGAGGGTCTTCAGGAAGGCATTATGGATGATGAGAACAGCCGCCAGATTTATCTGGATATCATCATCGACGAGGCCAACAAAATGAATCGTCTGGTTCGCGAGATGCTGATCCTAAATCAGCTTGAGGTTGGCCAGATGAATATGGATTTGGTTGACTTTAACGTTACGGAAATGATTGATAGTGTAGTAGACAGCAACAAGATTAATTTTGAAGCTCAGGGAATTACCTATTCATTTATTAATAAACAGGATTGTGTTGTTCACGCCGACGAGTTCTTGGTGGAGCAGGTTATTACCAACTTTATAAGCAATGCTATTCACTATGTTTTGAACGAGAACATTATTAATGTTCGTTATGATTTTGTAAAAAAAGGAAAAGTTCGAATTAGTGTATTCAATTCAGGAAATAACATCGCCAAGAAGGATATCAAGCGAATCTGGGAGAAATTTTACAAGGCTGATAAGGCCCGAAGCCGCGAATATGGCGGAAGTGGAATAGGTCTTTCGGTAGTTAAGGCCACAATGGAATTGCTACATGAAAAGTTTGGTGTGGAAAATCAGGAAAATGGTGTGGAATTTTGGTTCGAATTGTCCTTGGCAAAAGATACAAAAATCAACAAAAATTCATAGAATTTTCTGATTTTTTCTGTTGAACAATACACATATTAATGCTAACATACCATTAATGATTAGTTTATTTTACAGGGAGCAGACATGAAAATTAAAAGAAATTTACTTTTATTTTGTGTGTTGCTTTTCTCCATTTCTTTCACAGGTTGTGGCGAAGCATTATATGCCATGACTCCGGAAGAGGAGGCTATCATTACATTATATGCTTCAAAGACCGTTTCCAAGTTCAACAAGAACCAGACTACAGGCATTGCAAATGCCAGAGTTAAGGCTGGTGAGCTTGAGGAAATACAACAGGTCGAAGTAGAAGAATCAAATGACATTCAGGAAGAAAATCCTGAGGTTGAGGTGGATCCAGAGACTGGCCAGCCTATCACACCATCAGCAGAGGAGGCTTCGGAGGAAGCGGCTAATCCTTCCGAGGACACAAGTTATTCATTGACTTCTGCTATAAATATAGAAGGTGTTGAATTTGAATTGGTTGATTTTAAAGTTTCACCGGAGTACAAGGCTTCATCAAGCTTTATTTTGACCGAGTCAAAGGGCAAGCAGTACGTGGTACTTAATCTTAAGGCCACCAATACTACAGGCAGCTCTGTTGATTTTTCTAAATATAAAGGAAACAGCTATAGCCTATCCGTAAATGGCAAGGAAAAGTCATCTACACAGTTTACACCGTTATCAAATGACCTAGCGAATTTTGATGGTATACTGGCAGCTGGTGATAGCAAGAACTTAGTGCTGGTGTTCTTGTGCAGTAATTCGTCAGTTGATAATATATCATCGTTAGCACTTTTTGTTGCTAACGGCGACACAACAAGAGGGACAAAATTATAAATCAAATATTGATTTATTAGTGAGAGGAGATTTGCATGGATACTAATATTTTATTGGAATCGGGCACTAACGAACTTGAGGTTCTTGAGTTCAAGGTTGGCAAGAATTTCTATGGCATCAACGTTGCTAAGATTAGGGAGATTTTGTTATATCAACAGGTTACTCCATTGCCTAATGCTCACCCATGTATTGAAGGAATTTTCATGCCTAGAGATATTATGATTTCTGTCATTTCTCTTCGCAAATGTTTGAATATTACAGAAGAGCCTGAAAACGATGGTCTGTTTATCATCACCAACTTCAACAGCCTGAACACAGCGTTCCATGTTGACGAAGTTCTTGGAATCCATCGTGTATCCTGGGAAGACATTATTAAACCGGATGCAACCATAAGCTCTGATGAGTCTGGAGTATCTACAGGTGTTATTAAGCTTGAAGACAGACTTGTAGTTATCCTTGACTTCGAAAAGATTGTTACTGATATCAATCCAGAGACTGGTCTTAAGGTTTCTGACATGGATGATTATCAGACCAGAGATAGAAGTAAGTCACCTATCATGCTTGCAGAGGATTCACCACTTCTTTCTAAGCTCATTGTTGAGTGCTTAAAGAAGGCTGGTTACACAACCTTAAATGTAAACATGAATGGACAGGAAGCATGGGATAAGCTTTGCGATTATCAAAAGGCCGGCACAGTGCTCGACGATGTGCACCTTATTATTACTGATATCGAAATGCCTCTCATGGATGGTCATAGACTTTGCAAGCTTGTAAAGGAAAACGACACACTTAAGAATATTCCAGTTATTATCTTCTCATCACTTATCAATGAAGAGATTAGACGTAAGGGCGAAAGCCTTGGTGCTGATGCACAGCTTACAAAGCCAGAAATCGGCAAATTGATTGCTGTAGTTGATGATCTTGTAGCTAAATACGAGGATTCTAGAAACGGCAAATAAATTATAAGATTAATGGGGTATGCTTAGCATGCCCCTTTATTAAATAAGGGGGATAACAATGTCTCAGTCAGAGGACTACTTAGATGGACTACTTAATTCAATAAACAAGGCTAAGACTGATGCAGAACAGGTACAAGAGGACGTTGAAAGAAAGTCTCGTCAGGTGACAGAGAGCCGCAGAACCGTTGCACCGGAGGAGGATTTCTTTACAGCCACTGGTATCGACGTACAGCAGGCACAGACTAAAAGCTCACATCCTTACCTCAGGAAAGTTCTTTCTGAGGAGGATTTTTTGCGCCAATTTGAAGAAGAGTTAGACACTGATGATGTAGATGCGTTTATTTCTGCTTTTGAGCAGGAGATAGATGAGGAAGAAAGACGATTCCAGGAGACAGGCGAGCTTCCGGAATCAGAAAACGTGGTAGATGCTTTGCTTGACAACATTGATAATGCTGTCTCTGATGCAAAGCGCCAGTTAGATGAGGAAAGCACTTCTCAGGAGGAGTCAGTTGACGCTGAGGAGGCTACAGATACTCAGGACGATACCGAGGAAAATCTTTTTGATCTTGAATCAGCTTCTGATGAAAGTCCTGCAAGCAGCATTACAGGTGATGAGCCGATTTCCCTTCCAGATGAGGATGAGGAGATTGATTTGTCTGCATTTTTACAGGAGGACGAGGAAGGTGGAGATTCAGACGAGGACAGCTTGTCCTTGGATGATTTACTTGATATGTCTTCAGAAACAGCAGATGGTGATGGTGCCGATGATTTTGGATTCTCATTGGACGATGCTACAGGCGAGGTTGAAAATGAGCCTTTAGACGATTCTATGAAGGAATTTTTACCAGATGAAATGGATGCCTTGGATGATTTGGAATTTGGCGACGGTGAGGAACCTGATTTATCTGGTGAAGGCGATTTGGATTTAGAAAATATTTTGGACGGCGACGACGAGGACTTACTTGATATTCAGTCTATATTAAGTGGTGACGAGGAAGGTGTCGAAGAGGGTGCCGAGATAGATGATTCTGCCGAGGACGGTGGAGACATTGATGAAGAATCCGGAAAGAAGGGTCGCAAGAAAAAGAAGGACAAAAAGGCCAAGGGTGACAAGAAGGGTGGAGGATTCCTTGCAAAGCTGGCACTTATTGTATTTGGTGCACCAGATGAGGATGACATAGCCGAGGCGGAGGCTGAGGCTGCCAAGAAGGCTGCAGCCACAGTTGAGATTACATATGACGAGGATGGCAATCCGATAATTCCTGAAGGGGCCGAGGCACCTGAGGACAAAAAGAAGAAGAAAAAGGAAAAGAAGGAAAAGCCTAAGAAGGAGAAAAAGGAGAAGCCACCTAAACCACCAAAGCCTCCAAAGCCTAAAAAAGAGAAGAAACCAAAGGAGCCAGACAATTCTCCAAAAATTCCTATTTCCATTATTGCAACATTTTTGGTATTATCTATATCAATAATTGGTGTGGTTATGGTTGGAATGACCTTTACGGGATTGAAGCGCCACATGGCCCAGGCAGAAGAGCTCTTTGCCGCAGGTGATTACATTGGTGCTTACGAAAAGGTTAATGGTTTTTCTTTGACAGACGAAAAGGTGCTGCTTCTTAGAAATCAGGCCAGAACCTTGGCTGATTTGCAGCAATGCCAGGATGAATACAACGCATTTATTCAGTTCGAGAAGTACAACTATGCTTTGGATTCATTAATCAAGGGCGTTGGCCGCTACGAGAAATATAAGGATGATGCAGCTGAATATGGTATTTCTGAGCAATATGAGGCTTACTACCAGAACTTTGTCAGCCAGCTCTCAGAGAGATTTGGATTGACAGCAGACGATGCATTAGCTATTTATAATCAGCCAAACAGACATTACTATACAATAGAGCTTAGAAAGGTGCTAAGAAGCTTAGGTTTACCAGATTTATGATTGCAATACTTGATTACGACGCAGGAAATATTAAAAGTGTAGAGAAGGCATTCAAAATCCTTGGTGAGGAAACTATCCTCACCAGGGATTTTAGTGTAATTGAAAAAGCTGACCGTGTGGTGTTACCAGGGGTCGGCTCTTTTGCTGATGCCATGGGGCATCTCAAGAAATACGAGCTAGACAAGGCCATTAAGGAATACGTCCAGACCGGCAAGCCATTCCTTGGAATCTGCCTTGGATTACAGCTTTTATTTGACGAAAGTGCAGAGTCACAGGGAGTTGAGGGCTTACACATCCTTGAGGGAAAGGTTAAGCGTATCCCTGATGCACCGGGACTTAAGGTGCCTCACATCGGATGGAACTCTTTAGACTTCCCAAACAAGGGCAGATTATTTGAGGGTATCAACGAGGGTGCCTTTGTTTACTTTGTTCATTCTTATTATCTTGAGGCCAAGGACCCTGCTATTGTCACAGCCTCAACTGAGTACGGATGCCATATTCATGCATCAGTAGAGAAGGACAATGTATTTGCATGCCAGTTCCACCCGGAGAAGTCATCAGGAGTGGGATTAAAAATATTAGAAAATTTTGCATCATTATAGGCTTTCCCTAAGGAGGAGCTGACTGATGAGGAGAATAATACTTGAGAATTCCCCTCATCCGGCCTTTGGCCACCTTCCCCTCAGGGGAAGGCAGATAAAGGAGACAGATATGTTCACAAAGAGAATTATCCCTTGCCTGGACGTAAAGGATGGCAGGGTTGTAAAAGGCGTAAATTTTGTAGATTTAAGAGATGCGGGAGACCCTGTTGAAATTGCTGCAGCCTACGACAAGGCTGGGGCAGATGAAGTGGTTTTCCTTGATATAACTGCAAGCTCAGACCAGCGTAACACTGTGGTAGATATGGTGCGTCGCGTGGCAGAGCAGGTATTCATTCCATTTACAGTTGGTGGTGGAATCCGTACAGTTGACGATTTTAGAGCGCTTTTAAGAGAGGGCGCTGATAAGATTTCTATTAACTCGGCAGCAATAGACAATCCTAAACTTATTTCTGATGCCGCCGATAAATTTGGTAGCCAGTGCGTTGTAGTTGCTATTGATGCCAAGAAGCGTGCTGACGGAAGCGGATTTAACATTTTCAAGCACGGAGGTCGTTTGGATTGTGGTATAGATGCAGTTGAATGGGCTGTTAAAGCAGAAAAGCTTGGCGCCGGTGAGATTCTCCTTACATCTATGGACCAGGATGGTACAAAGGCAGGTTTTGATTTGGAAATTACATCAATGATTTCTTCAGCTGTAAATATTCCAGTTATCGCATCTGGTGGAGCAGGAGAAAAGAAGCATTTTGCTGATGCCCTTACAATTGGTGGTGCAGACGCAGCTCTTGCAGCCTCTTTATTCCATTATAAAGAGCTTGAAATCATGGACTTGAAGAAATATTTGGCTGAGCAGAATATCCCTGTAAGAATGTAGGAATTAATTAATTCCGTAATAGGATACTTTCTTGAACTGAGTTCAAGAAAGTAGTCTGACTTGAATGAAATGAGAGTCAGATTTTATTGGCGCCTTCATTTGCACCAATAAAACCCACAACTTGAATATCTGGTAAGTTCTTATTCATTATTACTTCACATATCTGTAGTAATATAATATCAAGTATAAGTGTAATTTCTTGTGGGAAGGGATTACAATTCTCACAAGATAATTTAGTTTTAGGCATAGGAACAAGGAGGTTCCGGGTTTTATATATCAAAGGAGTGATGTTTATGTCTTTAACAATTAATTCTTTTGGAAACAATTCAATATTCTCTTTATTTGGTGGTAACAACAATAACAACACTACCAATACTTTTGGATTGGGCAATTCCCTTGGAGATTTGGCTCTAATTAAATCCGGTGCTTATGGTAAGCTGACCAAGGCTTACTATACTAAGCTTGAGGCTGATGGCAATAGCATCACCGACAAGCTTTCTAAGTCACCAGAAAAGACTGCAAATCTCAATTCAGTTAGAAATGATACAGCAAGCCTTAGCAAGGCTACAGACGCTTTGCTTGCAAAGGATAAAAACAGTATCTGGGAAAAGGTTGAGAAAGAGGATGAGGATGGCAACGTAACAGCTGATTACGACAAGGACAAGATTTATGACGCCATCAAGAAGTTTACTGATTCTTACAACGATTTGGTAGACAGTGGCCAGAAGGCAAGCAGCACTGGTGTCCTTACTCAGGTTGCAGGTATGGTTACAATTTCTGCAAAGACTGCACAGACCCTTGGCAAGGCTGGCATTACTATCGATAAGGATAATCACCTCAGTGTAAACGAGGATTTCCTTAAGGAAAAGGCCAACATGACCTACGTAAAGGATTTGTTTAATGGTACAGGCAGCTATGCATATCAGGTGGCAACCAAGGCTTCTATGGTCAACACCTATGCAAGTACACAGCTTTCAGACATTACAGGTCGCAAGGCATACACCAATACAGGTTCTTTCGAGGTTTCGACATCAGATATGATGAACGTATTTAACAAGACCACCTAAGATTAAGTATTAAAGTAAATTCTTCCATATAAAACTGTTGTTGTATATGAATAGTTATTCAATTTTATAGTAGACATGGGACTATGGGTTCGTTTATAATTTTTTCGGAAATTGTATGTATTAAGGAGGAACCCATGGTAGTAAAATCTTTAGCAAAAGAGTTATCAGAAACCAGTTATCCGGGCAGAGGCATTGTCATTGGTAAATCATCAGATGGTACCAAGGCTGTCGCTGCCTATTTTATTATGGGACGTTCTGAGAATTCTCGTAACAGAATATTTGTAGAGGACGGTGAGGGCATTAGAACACAGGCCTTCGACCCATCAAAGCTTACCGATCCAAGTCTTATTATTTATGCGCCAGTACGCGTGCTTGGCAACGACACAATCGTTACTAATGGTGATCAGACTGACACAATTTATGATTACATGAAGGCTGGAGAGACATTTGAGCAGTCACTTCGCAGACGTGAGTTTGAGCCAGATGGTCCTAATTTCACACCTCGTATTTCAGGTCTTCTTCACATCGAAAATGGACAGTTCGGTTATGTAATGTCTATTCTTAAATCTAACATGGGTGATTCTGATTCTTGCAATAGATACACCTTTGATTATTCAAACCCTAAGGCTGGTTCTGGCCGCTTTATTCATACTTACATGAATGATGGAAATCCACTTCCTTCATATGAAGGTGAGCCTACACCAGTAGAAATTTCAGGCGACATCGATGAGTTTACCAACATGCTTTGGACTAACCTCAACGAGGAAAACAAGGTATCACTCTTTGTACGCTATATCGATATTGCAACTGGCAATTATGAGACTAGAATAATTAATAAAAATAAATAAGAGCGATAGACTAGAGTATATTAAATTTATATTTTGAGTTAAGTTATTGAAATAATAATTAGTAAATAATATTTAGAATGAGCTTGTAGCTATCAAGCTCTGGGATATGTCGAAGGAGACATGTTAGTCGACGAAGACATATTTCAGGCTTGAGAGTGTAACAAGCGGACTAGGAGTATTTATTATGAAAGAATTAGAGTTGAAATATGGATGTAATCCTAATCAGAAGCCAAGTCGCATCTACATGGAGGAAGGCGAGCTTCCAATTAAGGTGCTTTCTGGTAAGCCAGGTTATATCAACTTTTTAGACGCATTTAACGGTTGGCAGCTTGTTTCAGAGCTTAAGAAAGCTACAGGGCTTGCAGCTGCAACTTCATTTAAGCATGTATCCCCAGCAGGTGCTGCAGTAGGACTTCCACTTTCAGATGTTGAGCGCAAGATTTACTGGTGCGACGATCTTGATATGGAGTTCACACCACTGGCAAATGCTTATGCAAGAGCAAGAGGTGCTGACAGAATGTCTTCATTCGGCGATTTTATTTCTCTTTCAGATGTATGTGACGTTGCTACAGCAAAGCTTATCAAGAGAGAGGTATCTGATGGTGTTATAGCTCCAGGATACGAGCCAGAGGCACTAGAGATTTTAAAGGCTAAGAAGAACGGCAATTACGCTGTAATCGAGATTGATCCAAACTATGTTCCAAAGCAGCTTGAGCGCAAGGAAGTATTTGGTATCACATTTGAGCAGGGTAGAAATGAACTTGTTATCAACGATGATTTCTTTGCAAATATCGTTACAGACAATAAAGAGCTAACAGAACAGGCAAAGATTGACCTTGCTATCGCAATGATTACACTTAAGTATACTCAGTCAAATTCTGTATGCTACGTAAAGGACGGTCAGGCAATCGGTATCGGTGCTGGTCAGCAGTCAAGAATTCACTGTACACGTCTTGCGGGTCAGAAGGCAGATAACTGGTGGCTTCGCCAGTCTCCAAAGGTTCTTGGCCTTGAGTTTGTTGATGGCATCAAGAGAGCTGACAGAGACAATGCAATCGACCTTTACATTGGTGATGAGTTTGAGGATGTTATCGGCGATGATGTATGGGCTAAGACATTCAAGACTCGCCCATCAGAGTTCACAAAGGCTGAGAAGCGTGCATGGCTCGATAAGCTTACAGGTGTTTCTGTAGGTTCGGATGCATTCTTCCCATTTGGTGACAACATCGAGAGAGCACATAAGTCTGGTGTTCAGTATGTAGCACAGCCAGGTGGCTCAGTAAGAGATGACAATGTAATTGAAACATGCAACAAGTACAACATGGTGATGAGCTTTACAGGACTTCGTCTGTTCCATCACTAATTTAGATAGGAGTAGGATTATGTCCATAGATTTCGGAGAAGATTTTAAACATTATTTTAAAATGCCAGATTTTGTAATTTTTTTCTTGCTGGCAGCGGTTTCTCTTTGTTTGATATACTATGTTTTTTATATTTTTGCCAGATCTAAAGCCAGGGTTAAAAGCCAGGTTGAGCAGGAGTTCTACTCCCTATCAGAACGTTTTTACGAATTAATATTTGCAGGCGCTTCCATCATTGGATTTATGTCAGTATATTTTTCTATATATTTGAGCATTCAAAGGGGTACCTTCAAATATCTAGACATCTGGGATAAGTATAGTGACTTTTTGTTGCTGGGCTTTATGGTGGCTTCCATCTTGTTCAATACCTTGCTAGACCATCTGATTGTTAGGTTAAAGCATTTGGATAGGGATATGATGGCATCAATCAGGCTTATAGCAATGGTTTATACCATAATTATTTTGTGCTATTTAAGGTTTGTCTATGGGTCTAAGAATTATGATTCATTTATCCCATATTTCCTTACAATAATGATTGGTAGATTCGTGTATTTCGATACAAGCTTTAAAGAATTTGTGCAGTGCATGAAAAAGGCACTTTATAACCTGCCAATTATGCTTATTGCCTATGCATATCTTGGGATTATGTGCGCTTACGGATATAATAATGGCTACCTCATTAAGCATAATGGTGTAATCACCAACATATTCTTTACCCATTTGTTTATGGTGCTTGCTATCTTTATTTTTAGATTCTTTCCAATGTTTGTGTTCTTTAGGAAAACTGAGGAAGAAATTGAGGAAGAAAAGAACCATAAGAATGGTAAGCCTAAATCTTCTAAATCAAAGAAAGATACTCGAAGGGATGATAGAAGAGCAGATAAATCTAATTATTCTAAGAGGGTTCTTGAGGATATAGATGATTTTGACTATGAGAACGTTCCAAGAAGGCGCAGTCGTCACGTTGGATTAGATGAAGATGACGAAATAGAATTTATTGATTTGTAAAATTTTATATGATTTATTTAGCTGTACAGCCTATGGCGGTTGTACAGCTTTTTTGCGCACTTTTTTAGGGTGATGATGGCAAGATATTTTTTGTATATCAGAAAATATTTATCGTAAATCAATAAAAAGTTGTTGCAAAACAAAAAATAAAATGTTATAACCTAATTAAAGAACAATTTATTGGAGGAGAATATGAATAATAGTTTGAATAAATTCGTAAAGGCGATATTAGATTTTTGTTTTTTTGTGGGAATAGTAATTGAGATTTCCGTGCCATTAATTTTGAGTAAATCAGTCAATCTCGTAGTTGAGAAATTAGGAGATACCACAGAATATGCCAAGATTTTAGATAATTATCCTTTTGCGATTGTATCGATAATGCTTGCTGGTGGCGCAGCTCTTGTTATTTTATATGATCTTCGAAGGATGATGAAGACAGTTATTGAGGACAATTGTTTTGTTAAGCAAAATGTTGATAGCCTTTATCGAATGGGCACGTTTGCATTTATCATCGCAGGTATAAAGATTATTCGCTGCTTCGTTTATTTTACACCTGCAGCTATTATAGTAGCCGGTGTATTTGGCTTTGCTGGACTACTTAGCAAGGTGCTTGCAAGAGTATTTGATAGAGCAGTTAGCTACAAGCAGGAGAACGATTTAACCATTTAGTTTTGTTAGGAGCAATATGATAGTTATAAATTTAGATGTAATGATGGCAAAAAGAAAAATGGGATTGACGGAACTTGCGGGCAAGGTAGGTATCACGCTAGCAAATTTATCAATCCTGAAAAACAACAAGGCTAAAGCCATTAGGCTTGAAACCCTTGATGCAATTTGTGAAGCGCTTCAGTGTCAGCCCGGAGATATTTTAGAATTTGTGGAGGACACTGAAGGTGATATAGGAGGCTCACAGGAGTCATAAGGAGGAGATTATTATGAGTGACATTTATACAGGACCAACTTACAATTTGGATATGACAAATAAGGCTGCGGTGCAAGCCAAGAAGGGCAACGCAGATACTTTTAAAAAATACGGATTGTTTTCGTTGATATTTGCTGTGATATATACCTTTTGCTTATACAAGAATCATGATGCGATTACTTATCCAATATATATGCTTGTCACTTTGACATTGCTTCATTTCCTTAGAAAAAAGGACGGCTTGAGCCTTATTAAATCCAAGAGTGGTAGCAGTACATTGGGATTGTTTTATGTTGTGTCTTTAATGCTACTTTCCATTCATAAATGCATGTCAACTAATGGAGTGCTTTTGTGGTTGGATTCACTGGCAATTTTCTTGCTATTCTTTAGCTTTATGTTGTATCTATATATTGATACAACTGGTTGGGATATTATAGAGTGGATTTCAGGAATTGCACTTGCAGTCTTCACACCTATACCACGTCTCTTTGCTCCATTTAATGATATGTCTGAATGGATTAAGAGCAAAAAAGGGGAAGCACCTTCTGAAAAGAAGAAAAACATTGGTGCAGTTGGAATCGGTATCCTTTGTGCCATTCCAGTACTTTTGATTGTATTACTGCTCCTAAGTTCGGCTGACGTGGTGTTCAATAGCCTTATTGAAAAGATATTTGATATCTTTGTTTTGCCGGAGAATTTTTTGGATTTTATAGGGATTGGATTTAAATTGGTCTTTGGATTTTTACTTGCTTACCTTGTTCCCTATGTATTGGATAAAGGCGATGTAAAAGTTGCAACAAAGCAAGAGGGGCATGTGAATCCTGTTATTGCAATTACCTTTACAGCTATTATTGGTTCAGTGTATGTTGTGTTCTCCTTGATTCAGGTGCTGTATTTGTTTACAGGTTCCATGGGATTGCCAAAGGGCATTTCATACGCCCAGTACGCACACGAGGGATTTTACCAGCTTGCTGCTGTTTGTATTTTAAATGTAGCGATGGTGTCAATTTGTACTCGATTATTTAAAAGGTCAAAGGCACTTTCGGCGATTCTTTTGATTATCGGTGGGTGCACATACATTATGATTGCATCATCAGCCATGAGAATGGTTATGTATATTAGAGTTTACCAGCTTACATTCTTAAGACTATTTGTTCTTTGGTTCTTGGCAGTGCTTTGCCTTTGGTTGGCATTTCTATTGGTTTCTGTAATCAATAGGAACTTTCCAATCTTTAAAGCCTGCATGGTAGCGGTAACAGTTGCATACATTGGATTCGTATTTGCAAATCCAGATTATCAGATTGCTAAGTATGATTTACAAGCTGTGGCCGATGGCAAGGTAGACGACTACAAGGATGTAGACAATTATATTGTGGAGAACCTATCAACAGATGCCGCGCCAGCATTGATTGGAAACGAGAAGCTACTTCATCAATTCCAGCTTAACATGGAAAATAAATGGGGCTATATAAGCAAGAGATACGATACTGTAAGAGGATTTAACTTCTCGTATAACAGAGCCAAAAAGCTCTTTGGAAAATTTAAATAATAATAGGTTGTTTTAATCAAATGCCTGTCAGCTTTACTTATGGTAAAGATGATGGGCATTGTTGTTTATGTTGATAGGTGGAGGAGAGGTTCGTTATAAATTTTTTTAAGTTTTTTAATGAAAATGGAAAAAATAATAATTTTTTTTTGAATTATATAAGGACAGCGTTGTTGGATATTAATGGAATAAAAAATGAAAGAGAGGATAAAATTATGAAGATTAAAGAATTGTTTAATAAAATGCTACATAAAATTAAAAAGAATAATGTAGAAAATAATAATGTAAGTAGAGAAAACATGCCACAATGGATGCAGGATTTAGAATCAGCGGAAAGACCATATGAAAATTATATTAATATGTGGAGAAATTCTCCGGAAGAAGCTATATCTGCAAATTATGAAAATAGAAATATTTATAATGAAGCAAGGCTAAGTGAAATATTAGATAGAGCAAATATAGCACGCCAAAAATTATTATCTGCAAAATTAAATGAAAATCCTAACTATAAATATAAAGATATAGTTAATTTAAAAAATGAATTTAAGAAAACATCATCGAGTTTTGAATCTATAAAATCATTTCCGATTGGAGAAGGTGTAAATGATATTACTATGATGACAGATGTACTAAATAAAGGACATAATAAAGGACATAATAAAGAGCCTTATTATACAATCAATCCAGACATAAATTTATATAAAAGTATTAATGCACAGGATTCATTTTTTGAAAAAAAGAGCACTATTGTTTCTGAACCTTATAAATTAGAAGATTATAAGGGACAGATTAATAATAATTTTGGAAGAGCTAATTCAATTTAATAATTTGTTAGTGGGGGGTATAAATATATATTAATTATTTTACACTAGCTTAAGGAGGACAAAAATGGCAATTAATAGAAATGAAAACTCTACAAATAACAATAATGGATTCGATATTAGGCGGAGCATGTATCCAGATTATTATTATGAAAGGTCTAATGAATTTGATTATAGTCAGGGGATGCTTCCAGATTATTATGATACTGATAATTACTATGAAAATATTTCAGTTAAAACAAGTGGTGAATCAGAAATAGATATTGAAAATGAAATAGAACATTTATCAAAAGTTGAATATTACGATTATAAAGCATATAGGGAATTAATGGCAAAGTCTAAAAATAGAACTTTAGAGCAAGAAGGGCAATTTGATGATAGAATTGTTATTCTATATGAATTAGATGATTGTAATAATAAGCTTTCTAAGATAGATGAACTTGAAGAATGGAATAATAATAATAGATTATTAACGAAAAATGGCAAAAAAGAGCGTAGAGAAATATTACATAGTTTAAAAGAAGAATATAAATCCATTAAAAAAGATTTAAATTCTTTGTATATGAAAAATCTTTCGCAAATTTATAATGACTATGCTGTAACTGATTATGCAATACGTGGAGCTTTTGATAGTAAAAAAAATATTGATAGCAAATATAGTAAGGCAACAAAAAAATTCCCTAAACAACTATTTCGTGATGAGCCAGAGGATAGATTAACAAGGAAAAATTTAGAAGAATTAGTAAATAAATCAGCTACAAGTTTAAGTGATGCTTTAAATAGTGTTTATAAGACCAATAATTGGGCGGGTTATAACAATTATGTTAATAAACAAATCGATGCAATTTACAATAGAGCAAATGCAATAATATATTCATATGATAATTTGACCGAAGCTATTACTAGATGTAATAATATTGAAAATAATGCCGGATTATATATAGAGATGGCTAATAGCTTAAAATCTAGGGGTGAATTATCGAAAAAAGAAATATCAGCAGTCAATAAAGTTATAAATTATATGGAAAGACTTCAAGCTGAAAGTAAAAATAAAAGGAAAGAATATGTAGATGTTAAAATAGATCTTGGGAATATTGCTAAGGTGTATGATATTAATGATGAATCGTTTGATTACTTTATAAATTATAAAACGGATATAAATAATGAAAGAGATTCATTGAATTATATAAATGAAAATATAAACACCCTCACGGAATATGATTCTTTGACAGATGTTGAATTAGAAAATATTCATAATGAACCCCAAAAATCTAATCTCAAAATTAATGATAATAAAAAAGTAGACTCGAAAAAAGGAGTAAGCTTTGCTGGCACAAAGAGCTTAGCATTTGATAAGAACTCACCTCCAAAAGATTTAGAGACTGGTGCAAAAATAATGAATGATATATATGATGAACCAAGTTCTAGTAGCACGAGGTTAACAAAGCCAGAAAAAAGGGTAAACAAAAATTCTAAAAGAGTTCAAGAACATTAGTTTTACTTAAAAATAATATATTTAAAGCGGCGGTACACTACGTACCGCCGTTTTATAATCCCATTTACTTCACCCTAGTTAACTTCGTATTTCCGTTTAACTCTTCATATGGTACATCTATGCGATATTCACCTTCGCAATAGGCTCCCAATTCATATATTCCAAAGCAATAAGTAAAATGGTCTTTAGCGTAATATATATAGGTTGAATCAATAGAAGCACCGTTTTTGACTGCGTTGTATGCATCGTCTTCAGATGTAAAGCTGTAGTCCTCGTTGTTATTTACATAGTTTTCCTTAGCGTTTTCTGCAATCAATACCTTGAATTCGTCTTCTGATCCAGAGAAAAAGTTTTTCATTGATAATTCTTCGCCTGTCTCTAAATCATAAATGTATTGTTCGGTGTAATAGGTGCCGTGAGGGCCACCACCGTAGTAGTATTCATTCATTGTCACAGTCAGGAATTTATCGTTTAGTATTTCAACGCCTTTCAATTTCATTTCTTCATATGCATTAATAAAATATTCCTCATTGTGAAGTTCGCATCTGCTTTCATCCTCAATCTCAAATTTTTTATTGAGGAAGTCATCCATTTTTCCTTTTAATGAACGATTTATTTTAGAAGCATATTTAGAATGTTCATCACTTAGCTGGAATAGTTCATAGTCGTATGTTGAAATAATAGTATTGCAGAATGGACACTTGGTTTCAGAATGACCTGGCAAAACAGTGCCATATTTGTAATTGCTGACTTCTCCAATAGGGCAGTCGATATCAACAAGCTCTGCCTGCTCACCAGCATTATCAATTCTATGAAACTTGATGTCTGCGCCGTTCAAAAAGCATACGAAAAAATTATCATTTTGTATTTGATAGCATTGGGTTAGTTCTATATTTACACCCGGCTTTTTTTCGTTGGAGAAAACTAGCTTTGTCTCATTTTCTTCAAAATTAAATTCATATAATGAAAATCCATCGATGTAATTCATTTTGTTATTGGATACTTCAACCACACTATGATAATCCGTAGTAAGGATTTTCTTTGTTTTATTAGTTTTCAAATATAATTTATATATATCAAGAAAACTCTCATCACCAGTTGAATTTAATTTAGTATAGACTATTTTTTCTTTATCATAATATAAAATATTATCGTCTATTATATTGATAGAGTCGATTTTTTTTCTGGAGTTATCAGGAAAGATTTGTATAAGTGATTCTTCATTATCATTACTTTTACTTTGTAATACAACGTAACCTAACTCGTCAAAGGCTCTTGCCATAGAGAATTGTTGTATCTTAAAGCAGCTTTTAAAGGTATTTGGAATAGGGAAGTAGTTTTCATTTTTTATTATATTATTTTCATTTTTAATACGTGTAAAAGTAAAATCGTCTGATACCGTAAAAACGAATTCATCACATGGCTTATTATAATTATAGACGCCAATGTATAGTTTATCCTTGTAATAATCAATATATTTAACAGTATCAAAGTCATCACCTGATATTATCTGTTTGAGCTTTTTAGAATTTACATCTATTGCATACAATCCATCGCCTTCAGCATCCTTAGTCCATAAATAAGCGTAAAAAATATTTGTTGTTGGTTCATAGTATTGCACATAAGTATTCAGCTCGGCTTTAATATCCTTTTCTTTTAAAAATTCTTTTAGGTCTCTAGTAAAATCACTTTTCTTATTTCCATTTTCATCAACTAAATACATTGATGGAAATTCTGTATCAGCATTCTCGTAAATCTCATCCTCGGTTGCATCGTAGCTTAGCATATAGTATGTTTCAGATGATAGCTGTCTAGGCTGTGGTGCAGGAGAGGAATCAGAAGCCTTTTTCTTATCAGCTGTAGATCCTTTTGAAGTGCAGCCCATAAGTGCAAAAATGCAAAAGATGGCTAAGGTTGTTACAATTATTCTCTTTAACATTATTTCCCTTTCTAGCAATTTGCCAGTATAACATATACGGCGATGCTGATTAGCACCGCCGCTTCTTAGATGTTAACTATTTTATTTTTGCTTCTTAGATGTTAACTATTTTATTTTTGCTTCTTAAATGTAAGTACTGTCGATTTTCCCTCTTCGATTTCACAATTTAGCTCTATAGTGTCATCGTCCTTGATTGTAGCTTTATCAAATCCTAAACCGTCCTGACCATCGGTTAAAACAAAAATTACACTATCACCTTTAACCGTATAAGAGCCACCACATTTTTGTGCATCAAACTCTTTATCTAGTCCTTCGGCAACCTGATTTAATCCATCTTGAATTTGCTTCTTTGAATCCTCAAAAAGTGCATTAGCATCGGCATATCCAATTTGCTGAGCCACCTCGTCGGTGACATCAGCTCGTGACATTCCCTGAGAAGTAAATGCATTATCAAGTATTGTATCTATATTGTCATTGAGCATCTTGTTAAATCCATCTTTAAAAGATGTACTATCAAAAGCCAGGGTAAACTTATTGTCCTCTGTGAAATCTAAAGTGGTATCAAATGAAATATCACTTATATCAAGTCCACTTTTATTTACTTCATCGAGGTCTGCTTGTGCCATAACGTCCTTTGCTGCAATTGTTGCCACATAATGGCCGGATATATCCTTACCCTTTCCACATCCAATAAAGATAGTTGCAATTACAGTAATACTTGCTAGCATGATAGCTAATTTCTTTTTCATAGCATAATTCTCCTTTATTCTATTTAAAATTTTAACAACAAGTAACAGTTTACCAATTTTGTCCCGTATTGTAAATGGCTAAAAATATTTAGATAAAATGATTATTTTTGCAGAGTACGAATTATTTTAAAATAATTTGGCCAAAATGGAAAAAAACAAATTTTTTTTTTTGAATTATAAATGTAGGAAGATAAAACATAGAAAGGGTTTTTGATATAACCTAAAAATTAATGAGACATGTTGTGAAGATTTGGACGACGGTACATTGATTTGTATTGTCTTTTTTTGTTAAAAGAAGTTGTTGAAAAAAGTTAAGAAAAAAATATGGAGGTAATGAATGGCAGGTTTGTACTTTGGTAAGCATATGGAGCTTAGGAAATTGCAAAAAAATTCTAAAAAGTATAGAGAATTTTTTGGGTTATTATTAGATACAAATAATAGTAATGTGAGATTATTAAATGATAAGAAATATTCTAAACTGAAAGATGCTCTTATAGAAAATGCACAAAAATATAATGATATTTTGGATTTTATAAAGTATATAAAAGAAACTAACCCCGAGATGAACGCGGGAAATATATATAAGGAATTTAATGCTTATATTGAACAACAATTGACATTATGCAAAATAATTTACAATGATTTAAATAAAGGAGAGCTGAAAGAAGAAAAACAAACAGAATATTTTAATAAATTTGAAAAAATAAAGAATGGAACTTGTGGAATATTGAGTGATAGAATAACAAAATATAAAGCATTGGAGGATTGCATAAAAAAAACCCACCAATATAAAAATCAAAGTTTATATTTGTTGCACGAAAATAATAAAGGAAAAGAAAATGAATGCGAAAAAAATATTGAAAAATATTTGAAATCTTGCGAGAAATTAAAAAATA
>JAEEGK010005691.1_pt1 | contig 30127 bp, 33 predicted proteins | sample 8958771 | NCBI WGS metagenome assembly JAEEGK01 (sample SAMN16246547, study PRJNA631951) | gut metagenome | biome: gut microbiome; feature: rumen; material: SC-attached | host: Bos | place: Iran: Karaj | collected 2018-10 | reverse complement strand
ATCAAGCCATGCAGTAAATATCAGACATTTAATGAGGTGATTCCGTATTTGGACAAACAGTATTCTTTTTCGTATGACCAGCTCCTTTCAGGATTGTCGTATTTTGGTGATGAAGACGATCTTTCGTACTCGTCTGAGCGGATAGCAGGTTGGGCTTTCGCTGAACTCCCCTTTTGGCCCCACAGCTCGCATCTACTTCAAAAAACGCCTCAATTCTCCAACAGTAGTGCCCTATATTCTTAATAGCTGCTTTAACTTTGAACTCTGTGAAATTACTAAACTTAAAATTATTGTTGAAGTGTCTAATTCATAAGACACGTTTATCGTACCACAAGAAATCATATAACAAAACACCTATTGTTTTTTTGTTATAATAACGTGAAATACATCAAATAAAACCGTCTGAAAAGATATCTTCTTCTCTTTTTTTCATCTTCTGGCTATATGAAATAAAGTATTTTTTTGCTCTGGTTGCTTTATTCTGAATTTTTTTAATTGAATCTTCTCTTTCCCAGATATCACCTAAGCCTGTTAGGTAACATATTGTTGCCCATTCAGCATAAGGAATTTTAACCTTTCCTGTTCTCCAGCGAGATATTGTCGCCAGTTTTACACCTATCAGGTCAGCCCACTCCTGGAGAGTGTAGTTAAGCTCATCCATCGCTTCAACTACTTCCTCAGATGTCGGTCTAACCCACTCGGAAAAAGAACATAATGTTTCGTCTCTAATCATTAGATAGTCTCAAAAAAATGATATATTTGTTATAATAACAAGACATTATGTAATACATATTTGTCTTACATCACATACATTTTATTAAAAATTACTATATTTTAACATTAAATAGTCACCATGAAAAACTACAACTCTATTTTTTCACTAAATCTACGCAAATTGCTAGCCTTGGAAAACATGTCTCAGGCTGAACTTGCAAATCGTGCAGACATATCTAAAACAACTGTTAATCTTATTCTTAATGAAAAGTACAATCCTTCCCTGGAGCTTATGGCCGTAATTGCAGAAGTTCTTTCAGTTTCGCTGAGTACTCTTTTATCTGATAATGATGATTCAACCTCCTGTATTAAAAAAGAATTGGATAACGGTAAAGTTCTCATTACTGCAACCGTCAATAAGTTACAGGCCTTTCAGATTGAGAAATGGCATAATGTAACAGCTAGGAATCACAAACAATAACACTATTATCAATCATTAATTTGTAATTATTTCTCTCATTAATCATTAAGTAAAATTTGTTCTATCAAAAATGAATTTTACTTTTCTCATTTTTTAGCTGATTTTTTCCATGAAATTTTAGCATGCTAAAATCTTTCATTGATAATTCATTGAAAATTCACTCTAAATTCATTCGTAATTCAAAAGTTAAATTTTTTTTAAATTTTTGTTTCTTTTGCTTTTAATCTAAACATAATGTAATTATAATACCCGATAATATAATTATAATTTAGAATGAAAAAACAATGAACGATACAAAATACTCTAGAACAATCGAGCTTCTCCAACGTAACATGAGCACCGAGCTTTTAACAGCTCTTAATGATCCTCGTACAGTTGAAGTAATGCTTAATCCAGATGGAAGTCTGTGGGTAGAAAAGCTTGGACAACCTTCTGAAAAGGTAGGCTATTATGAGAAGACCAAAGCTATGGCCTTCATGGAAACCATCTCTGCTTACCACAATAAAGAACTTACTGCTAATAAGCCGATTTTGGAATGCGAGCTGCCTTTAGACGGTTCACGTTTCAGTGGGCTTATTTCCCCAGTCACTTCTGGACCATGTTTCACTATCAGAAAAAAAGCTATCTCAATTTTCACTCTGGCTCAGTATGTTGAGAACGGAGTAATGAATGAACACCAGAAAGAATGCATTGAATCAGCAATCAAGAACCATAGGAATATCTTAGTCATAGGTGGAACAGGCTCTGGTAAGACAACTTTGGTCAATGCAATTATTGAAGAAATGGTGAGTCAGCGACCTGAAGAACGCCCAGTAATCATTGAGGATACAGGTGAAATTCAGTGTTCCGCAACAAACTCAGTTCAGCTTCATACAACTATAGATGTAAGTATGACTGACCTTCTAAAAACAACTCTCAGAATGAGACCTGATCGCATCTTAGTAGGTGAAGTTCGTGGTCCTGAAGCTCTGGATCTTCTGATGGCTTGGAATACTGGTCATCCAGGAGGAAGTGCGACCTTGCATGCCAATGACGCTAAAGCTGGATTAGACAGACTCGAAACTCTTATTTCAATGAATAAAAACGCTCCAGCTGAAATCAGACCACTAATTGCTGAAGCCGTGAATGTTGTTATATGTATTGCCAGAACAGCTTCTGGCCGTGTCATCAAAGAGATCCTTGAAGTGACTGGCTTTGATTCCACTAACAATACTTATACAACTAGGAATTTATGATTTTTTCCGTTTGGGCAACCAAACATTTTTACGTAAAAACAAAAGGAAATATATATGAAATATTACTTACTTAAACAATTAGCTCTTTTCGTTGGTATTTTTGCATTCGGCATGACAGCAGCTTACGCCGCTCAAACTGGTGATATGCCTTATGAGTCTGTGCTCACTCAGTTGTCAAATTCTCTGACAGGCACAGTGGCAAAATCAATTGCATTAATCGGTATTGTGGGCTCTGGAGCCGCCTTAATTTTCGGTGGTGAAATCTCTGGCTTCTTAAAATCCGTAATCTATCTTGTTCTTGTATGTTCTCTGCTGATTATGGGGAACGTAATCGTTGATAAGTTCTCATCATCTGGTTTTGAAATCACTTCTGAATCAGTAGTTTTAACCGAAACTGCTAATTCTCATGTTATTACCCTGCAATAACACATAGTTCACTCAATCTAAGCTCTGTTCTGAGCAGGAAACTTCTCAGAACGGAGTTTATAAAGGGATAAATATGCTAAGAAACGTTCCAATCCATCGTTCCCTACACCGAGTCAACACGTTCATGGGTGGAGATCGAGAGGTAATCATGATGGCAGGACTCATCACAATAGCTTCAATTGCTGTCGGTCAGAATATGATATCTGTAGTTTTCGGCATTATTTTCTGGTTTATGGTCCTGATTCCTGCAAGAAAGATAACAAAATCAGATCCTCTGATGAGACCTGTATTTTTTGCTTCACTTCATTTCAAACAAAAATACTTTCCTCCTCACTCGCATGTTCTTGCAAATAACCAACTTAACTACAAAGCCGTAATGACAAAATCAGGCATGAAATACTAAAGGAAACAAAGTGGATTACATTAACCTAATAGTAGTAGTCATTTTTATTGTTGGCGTGATTACCCTTCTGCTGTTCATTGACCTTTTGGTCTTCGTGCTTCAAGGTAAAAAATTTTTAAGAGACAGTCAGAAACGTAAGGGATTCTCTGACATGCTCAATTACGCTGCCTATATCGATGACGGAATTATCATCTGTAAAGATGGCTCATTCCTGGCATCCTGGGAATACACTTCAGGAGATACTTACTCCACTACAGACGAGGAAAGAAATAATCTCAGTACCATGATCAATAACGCCATTAAGGATCTTGGTTCAGGCTGGATTTTTTATGTCGATGCGGTTCGCACTCAAACTGATGCCTATTCAGACAGTTCAGAATCAAATTTTCCTGATGCGGTATGTCAAGCGATTGACAATGAAAGAAGAGCTTTTTTCAACGGTCAAGACACTGTATATAAAACCAAAACAATCATCACTGTAGTATATACACCTCCATTACTCACCGAGCAGAAACTGACTGATTTAATGTTTGAGGATGAGATTAAGAATGCTCAGAAAGCAAAAGACATTAAAGAACAGCAGAGAGAGTCCACCAATCGTCTTATTGAAAAGTTTAAAAATGAAATCGACAAGCTTGAATTACGTCTTGGCCTTATTTTTAAACTCAAAAGACTGAAGACTTATAAAAAACTGGATGATGACGGAAATGAAGGAACCTATGATTCCCTTCTCGAACACCTCAATTTCTGTATCACAGGTAAGAATCAACCAATCAGACTTCCTTCTCAGCTCATGTATCTTGATACTATCATTGGAGGTCATGATTTCTTTTCAGCCATAACTCCAAAAATTGATGATACTTTCGTTCAGGCTGTAAACATTGAAGGATTTCCTAATGACAGCTATCCAGGGATTCTTAATATCCTTGCAGATATGCCATGTGAGTACCGTTGGAACACTCGTTTCATTTTCATGGATGAATTTGAATCAGTGGCCATCATGGATAAATACCGTAAAAAATGGAGACAGAAAGTAAGAGGCTTCTTTGACCAGCTTTTCAACACTTCATCAGGTCGAATTGACTCAGATGCACTCATGATGATGCAGGACAGCGAAGATGCAATCAATGAGGTTAAAAGCGGTTATGTCTCCAGCGGATTCTACACCTCAGTAGTTCTCGTTTACGACAAATCAAGAGAAAGACTCGAAGAGGTTGTTCAGCATGTTCAACGTCAAATCATGAAACTGGGATTTTCTGCCAGAGTTGAAACCGTAAACGCAACATCAGCTTATATAGACTCATTACCTGGTCATTACCATAACATGAGACAGCCTATCGTCAATACACTCAACCTGTCAGACATGATTCCGACAAATACGGTCTGGACTGGCTTGGAGCATTGTCCATGCCCTATGTATCCGAAGAATGCCCCAGCTCTTATGTATTGCCTTACAAACGGAGCTACACCTTTCAGACTCAATCTCCATGTTAGGGATTTAGGTCATACTTTCGTTTTCGGACCTACTGGTGCAGGTAAATCTACCTTACTGGCAACACTGGCAGCTCAGCTAAGGCGTTACCGTGGCATGCATATCTACGCCTTTGATAAAGGTCTTTCAATGTATCCTCTGACTAAAGCTTCTGGCGGTTCTCACTTTGCCCTGGCAGGTGATGACGCTAGTCTTAACTTCTGCCCTTTAGCGTTCTTAGAGACTCAGGGAGATCGTGCCTGGGCTTCTGAATGGATTGAAAACATTCTGCTTCTTAATGATGTAAAAATCACTCCAGCTCAGAGAAATATCATTGCTCAGGCAATTGAATCAATGCATAACACAGGCTCTAAAACCTTAACTGATTTTACTAACTCAGTTCAGGATATCAGTATCCGTGAGGCACTGAAACCATACACCATAGAAGGTCAGTTAGGACATCTCTTGGATGCATCAGAAGATGGTCTGTCATTCAGCGATTTCTGCACTTTTGAAATTGAAGATTTAATGAATCTCAGCCCAAAGTATTCTCTTCCTGTACTGCTTTATCTCTTCAGAAGAATTGAAAAGAACCTTAAAGGGGAGCCTTCTGTGATATTCCTGGATGAAGCCTGGCTTATGTTAGGTAATCCAGTCTTCAGAGAAAAAATCAGGGAGTGGCTCAAGGTATTACGTAAAGCAAACTGTGCTGTAGTAATGGCTACCCAATCTCTTTCAGACGCTGCCAATTCTGGAATTCTCGATGTTATCACTGAATCGACCGCTACAAAAATCTTCTTAGCGAATGTGTACGCAAAAGAGGATAACAATATTGAGCTGTACAGAGGCATGGGCCTTAACTCACGCCAGATTGAAATCATCTCTCAGATGGTTCCTAAACGTCAGTATTACTACGTTTCTGAGAACGGCAGAAGACTGTTTGAGCTGGCACTTGGTCCACTAACACTCTCATTTGTAGGTGCAACGGATAAAGAATCGATAGCGACAATTAGAGCCTTAGAAGCTGAATACGGAGAATCCTGGCCAGCTGTATGGCTTGAGTCACGTGGGATTAATTTAGAAGATTATTTATAAGAGAAAAATAATGGCAAAGAAAAACAAAATTCAGGAGCGTACCGAAACGTTCCTTGCAGGTGGTAGAAGAAAAGGTGAATCAGATAATCCGTTCTTATCAACCAGACGAACCTGGAATGACTATCTGGCAGCTCAGGTTGCCTCAAGAAAGCTGTGGCAGACAATGACGTGTTTATCACTTCTTATTGCCTTAGTGGCCGTTTTCGGATGTGTCTATAACTGTACCAAATCAAAGTACATTCCGTACGTTATTGAAGTTGATAAATTAGGGCATGTAGCTCCGACATCTGGACCATTGGAAATCTCTACTTTCAGTAACCAGAGAGTTATCCAGGCAACTCTCGCTGACTTCATTGAACAGGCCAGAACAGTAACGCCTGATGTCAGCATTCAGAGAAAACTAATATTCAAGCTGTACGACAAAATGAATCCGTCAGATCCTGCAACTATGAAGATGAATGATTTTCTTAATGGAGATCCTGATAAAAATCCATATAAGAGAGCAGAGACAGAAATGGTAAATGTAGAAATAACTTCAGTTCTGGCTCAGAGCGAACATACATACCAGGTTGAATGGGATGAAAGCACCAGATCCAGGAACGGAGCCCTGAAAAGTAAAGCTCATTGGAAAGCACTCATAACTATCTATATCGTTGACAGCCGTGACTTTACGGAAGAAATGATTAGAAAGAATCCAGCAGGTATTTATATCGAAAACTTCTCATGGACAAAGATTTAATTTAATTAGGAATAGAAACAAAAATGAAAAACTTATCAGCCGTTATATCTAACATCGTTAAAATGGGATTATTTGCATCAGTATTATCTCTTCCATTATGTGCTTCAGCTGATGACAATGCTCCTGTAGACAATGCCCCTGCACAAACATCTCAGAACCAGAATTTTGAAGATGAATGGACTTATGAATATTTTTATGGTGAAGATATTGAACTTACTCCTCAGGAAAAAAAGGCACTTAAACTTACTCAGGACTGGAAGGATGCAACAGCATCAACAGCTCCAGTAAGAGGTCCAGCAGGTCAGATTCAGTTTGTCTATGGAGGTCAGTCAATAGATATAGTCTGTGCCGTACTCCAGGTTTGTGACATTCAGCTTCAACCAGGTGAAGAGGTGAACTCAATTCATATTGGTGACGGTGCAAGATGGAAGGTTGAACCAGCCATAACTGGTTATGGAGCATCCGAGATTCAGCATCTTGTTATCAAGCCTTTAGACAACAACCTGAGAACTAACCTACTGGTAACTACCAACAGAAGATCTTATCACATCAATCTGAAGTCTCATAAGACCGAACTGATGCCTGAAGTGAGCTTTATCTACCCAGAAGACGCTATCCAGAAATTCAAGCTTAAAAATCAAAAAAGACAGAATTTCCTGAATAACAACACTATTGCTTCAACTAATGAATTCCTGGGAGACCTTGATTTTAATTACAAGATTGAAGGAGACAGTGACATCGAGTGGACCCCAGTGAGAGTATATAACAATGGAGCTAAAACCTTTATTCAGCTTGATGAAAAGACCACTTATTCAGAAATACCTACCCTCCTGGTAATGGACAAAGCATCAAACAAAGAGAAGATCGTAAACTACCGTTTCATTAATAACCGTTTTGTTGTCGATTCAATTTTCAAAGAAGCTATCTTAATCATGGGCGTTGGCTCAGATCAGGAAAAAGTAACAATCTCAAAAATTTCTAAGTAAGGAGACAACCATGAATATTCAGTTTATCAGTGCTTTATTGTTAGCAGGAATGCTAGGATTAACTGGTTGCGTAACTCCACCTAAACCAACCAACGGAACCATTACATCATATGATATTTCAGCTGCTTCTCCGAAAATTGCAAAAGACAGTGTGAATTTTTTAAGTCAGCAGTTTTCTCCTGCAAATACTAGATTCAATCTTACTCAGGCAGTCTTACCTACTGATACATTCAGCAAAACATTCATTGATGAATTACGTCAGAGAGGATTTGAGATTCAGGAAAATGCCACTAAAAGTTCATACAACAATATGACTTTTACTCTCGATAACAATGACAACATGAGCTTTATCCGCATACTTATAAATATTGATAACTCCACCTACAGCAGGTGCTACTCAGGATCAGGCTCAGCCATGTCATCATGGTCCGTTATTAAGAAATAAGGAACATCTTTATGTCTGAATACGAAAAAAATTTAGATGATGAATACAACAGAAAATCTGATGAATACTCAGAGGAATCTTCTGAACAGGAATCTCCAGCAGAAGAAGACTATGAATCATCAGATATTCCCGAATCCGAGCTTGATCCCGAAAGTAATCCTATGAAAATTTCAGGTTCAAAATACCTTTCCAAAAACGCTCATAAAGCCGTTATCGGCATGTGCGTTATTGGTATTGGCATTCTTCTATCAGCTCTTTTTGGTGCTGAACTATTTGATGATCCACGTTCAAATAAAAAAGAAGAAAAGAACGTCAGATCAAGTATTTCCGACAACACAATGTCAGCGGAAATTATCAATCGTAATGCAGGACCAGAATCAATTATCCCTGCCAATGTCGATAACGGCATTATAGGTGAACCTCAGGATGACTATCCTGAAACCGAACCTATTGCACCAGCTCAAGCTGTTATACAGACTCAGAATGGTTCAAAGATTCAGCTTTTAGATCCAAATCAGAGATTGGGAGCAGCTCGTACTCTGCCACCTCCAAGAAACTATCAGAATGAACAGACACCTCCTCAGCAACATGTGAATGACGAATTTGCAGAGAGAAGAAAGAACGAACGTGCAAAAGTTCGTCAGAGTAGAATTGCCATGTTCAGCTCTTCTGTAACTTCTTCTTCAAAGATCAACGTTGTCTACAGTAAACCTGTAAGCCAATCAGCTAATTACACAGCTCAGCCTCCAGCTAATGCCAGTCTTGAAAAAAAAAGAAGTTTTGCAGAACAGGAAAGAGCCAGAATTCTTGGTCAGATGGCAGATATCAATGATCCTAACGGCAACTATCAGCAAAAAATCGCTGCTATGAGAGATGGTACAACTTACCAGCCTGGGAACAGTGAGAACAACGTAACTAAATTCGCCATAACCACAGCTTCATCAACAGAAACTGGTGATAAATGGACTCTGAATTCTGAAGTTAAAACGCCTAATACACTATCAATCATCACTGGCCATGTAATACCAGCAACCATGATTACAGGCGTAAATTCAGACCTTCCTGGCAAACTCATTGCTCAGGTATCTCATAATGTTTATGACTCACCTACTGGCAAATATCTGCTCATTCCGCAAGGAACCAAGATATTTGGTAAGTACGATTCTGGCATTATATATGGTCAGGAACGAGTACTCGTTTCATGGAACCGTCTGATATTCCCTGACGGAAAAACCATTGATATTGAGGATATGAGTGGTACAGATCAGGCTGGTTATTCAGGCATGAACGATCTGGTAAACAATCACTACCTGCGTTTATTTACCTCTTCATTCCTTCTGTCTGTTATTTCTGCTGGCGTAACCTACTCCCAAGATAAGCACACTTCAAATAATGAAAACGGAACAACCGCTTCTTCAGCAATGGCTCAGAGCTTTGGTAATCAGATGGGTAATACAGCTATTCAGATGATCCAAAAGAACATGAACATTAGCCCTACATTGGAAATACGCCCTGGGTTCAAGATTAACGTTATGGTAACTAAGGATATTATTTTTACAAAGCCATATCAGAATTATGATTATTAGGAGATTTTAAAATGATTAAAAAATTAGCTTTATCACTAAGTTTATTGGCAGTTATTCCAACTGTTTCTACAGCTGGTGTGCCGGTAATAGAGGCAACTTCAGCTGTTTTCATGCCTCTTCAGTACATTGAACAGCTTCAGACTCAGCTGAATACTATCAATCAGTATGAACAGATGATTCTTGATTATGAGAATCAGATTAGGCAGCTTGAAAATATCGTTGTAAATACCCGATTCGACAACATTAAAATCACGAGTATACAGGATCTTCAGAATACTCTGAACATTATCAAAAGTCGCTACACTGGGGCAATTCAACAGTACAATGCCGTTGCAACAAAAACCAATAAACTAATGGATGACGGTTGCGATTTTCTAAACAAGTATGAACTCTGCTCTAAGGAACAACAGGAAACATTGCAGGAACTCAGTGAAAACCTTAAAGAAGAACATGATAAATTGATGGAAGACAATGATCCTGATAACAAAGGCTCATCTGCAAACTTGATTAATGCTGATAAGGAAAAACTAAAAAATATGTACGACGCAATGGGTAAAAATCCTGAAACCACTGGTACAAACCAACTACTATCAAACACACAGCAATTACAACACTTTACTGCACAACAGCTTCTTAATATTCAGGATCAGAATCAGGAAATAAAAACTGCCCAAAAGGATTATTTTATTTACCAGAAGCAGAAGGATGTTGCTGACCAGAAAGTTATCCAAAAAAAGTTTAGATCGGCCGAAAGTCGAGCCTGGAGAACCAACAAAATTTATAAAGATCATTACTAGAGATATAACATGCTGAAAATCATATTAAAGCACATGGGAATATTTTTGCTGGCAATAGGTTTTTATCTATCTATTGAATCAGTGCTTAACGTTTCTTTAGCAGCTGATTCTGCCAGCAACTTTCATGTAAACATCCTAAATGAAGTAAGTGATACATTCAGAACCACAGCGGCTACCTGGGCTGAAAAGCTGAACAAATATGCCTTGGCACTGTTCTGGATGCTAGCCTCCATATCATTGACGTGGACAGCCATTGAACTGGCTCTTAAACATGCTGAATTCGGAGAAATAGTCGGAGAACTGGCAAAGTACATAATCTTTACAGGACTTTTTGCATTCCTTCTGGAGAGTGGGCCTTACATTGCTGGTTTAATCTTTGAAACCTTCTCAAAATTGGGCGGTATTGGTGCTGGACTACCTACAGGAGGTTCAGGTCTACCTTCAATGTCACCTTCAGACATAATTGATGTTGGCCTCGACTTCTATGAAAAAACAACAAGCAGTTTAAGCTGGATGGGTATTGGAACGGCTTTCTGCTCTCTAATTCAAACTGTGGTAGCTATAGTATTCTTTCTGTTCTGTCTAATCATAGCAATTAAAGTGCTTGTTCAAATCATAGCCCTTTGGTGCTACATGTATGCTGGTGCTTTTTTGCTCGGATTCGGAGGTTCCCGTTGGCATAGAGACATCTCAATTAACTACTTCAAGGGGGTTCTCACCGCTAGCGTTAAGTATTTTGCGATGCTTTTTATTATTGCCATAATGAAAGACCTTATAACCAACCTTTTAAAGGACATGAGTTTTGAGCAACCAATAGCAATGCTTCAGGCTCTGGCACTGCCTATTATTTTTTACATGATAATGGAAAGTGTTCCAGACATGATTGCAAGCATTGTCAGTGGCAAATTTGATTTTTCCTCTGGTCCAGCAGCATCAGCTGTAGCAGGTGCAATGGCAGGAGGACTAGCAGGAACAGCAACATCAATAGCTGTAGGTGGTCAAGCAGCGGCTTCAGCTGCTCGGGGAGCCTCCAAAACAATTGATTATATGGCTAATCATTCTGTCTCTGAAGGCCTGAAGGATCTCGGTAATGCCATTTCTCAATCTTCTCCAGGAAAAGCTGTAAAAGAAGGTGCAAAAAATCTTGGACAGATTGCAAAAGCAGGAGGCAATGTATCTAAAGCAGGTGCACATCTAGCCAAAGGAGCCACCCAGGGAACGGTTAGAGGGATCTCAGCAACTACTGGATTCGCAAAGGAATCATTATCAAATCCTATCAATACAGGCTCTGCAATGATAAATAAGGGAGTTTCGGCAGGAAAAACAGCCATGACTGCGGGAAAAAATGCGGTAAAATCGATGACAAACTCGGCATCAGAAATGGGCAAATCCGCATTTAATTCTGCTAAAGAAGGTTTAAAGAATGCCGTATCTCAAAACATAACTCAACCATACCAGGCTGGTGCTAAAGCAGCTCAATCATTTCAGCAGGGTGGTGCTAAAGCATCTGAACCAAATAAAGACTACAAAATACACGATAAAGGAAACTAACCATGAAAATGTCAAAATCACTAACACAAGCAATTATGTTATGCTTAATTGCTTCAACTCCATTAACTGCCATAGCTGCCTCAGATGATGAATGCGGTATATGGCTTTGTGCTCCCCTTGGTTTTGCCCCTGGAGACTGTGCAGGCCCTCATCGTGCAATGATTAGAAGACTCCATAAGCTTCAGTCTCCATTGCCTTCATTGTCCTCATGTGGAAGTAATGTCAAATCTGACGTAATAGCTCATGACGGAAGAGCTGCTTACATACCATCTCATGATATCTGCATTGAATACAAGGAAGAGACTGTTTACACCAATAGAGGTCCTCAAAAAACACAAAAATGCGTTGCCTACGGTCCATCTGGAGACAGCTGGGTAAAAGACAGGTACTGTAATCCTAATTGCGGATCCACTGGATGCCATCCAGATCCGAAAGGATGTACCAGAACAGATTACTATGTTGAAGTTTCAAACGCTGATGGAACCGTTATCGGTCAACCATACTTCTTTACTATAGACTAACTATTTAAAAGTTAATACCCTAAAAGATAAAAGGCATCAATTGATGCCTTTCTTATTATTCTTTTTGTTTTCTTAGTCTTTCCATCTCATAGAGACATAACATGTATCGTAACGATTGAGTCCACGTGCGTATTCTACTGAAACTTTAGAAACTTTAACATTTCCTGAACTGACAATCTGACCATCATCATATTGTTTCCAAGGTTCAGTTTTATCATTCATATCCATATGAACCCTAAAATCTTTAATATAAAAGTCTATATGCGGATAATACTTTCCTGAAATCTCAAACACACCAAATTTCCCTTGGGCAGACACCTCTCTACCACGATACAATTCGTTTGCTCTTGCCTCATTTTTCTTAGCCGTGGCACACATTTCTTCAATAATCGGATTACTAACAATATTAGACTGAGAAGATGAAGCAGTTTTAGTGGTTGCTGTACTATTTGAATTATCTTCTCCGACAGTCGGAAGCCTGAAATCGGTCATATTACAACCTGCAAGAACAAGTGATAACAGACCTACTGAAATTAACTGATTTTTCATAGTTTTATCCTCTTTAACAAAAACACTATTTAAACTTTTTATCTAAAGAACTTAGATAATTCTTATCCTTTTTGTAGTAGCCACAAACTCTAGTGACCATACTAATTGTCGTATTTAGCAATTCTGCCGTTTTTGAGATAGATAACGGAGGATTGTTTAGTATATGACATTCTATAATCTTCTTATGCAGGTCCTTATTGGGGCTCCTGCCCTGGTACTTTCCCTTCTGACGAGCAATCTCGATGCCTTCATGCTGACGCTTTTTCCTGAACTCATAATCATCACGTGACATCTGTAAAGCTATCTTGAGAAGAAGCTCCTGCATTGTTTCTAAAACAATTTTTGACATAGTATCGTCTGTTTTGTCGATTATATCAGAAAAATCTATTATACCTGGAACAAGTAATCTGGCTCCTTTTGCACGAATCTGATCAATCAAACGTTCTGCATCTTGAATCGGCAACCTGCTGATTCGATCCATTTTTTCAGCCACAACAAAATCACCAGGCTGAAGCTCACTTATAAGCTTCTGTAGTTCAGGTCGGTCCTCTATAGCACCAGAAGCTTTTTCTCGATAAACGCCAGCGACATAAAAACCTTGAGCCTTGGCATCATCAATCAAATGCTCCTGGCGTTCGATTGTCTGTTCTTCAGTTGAAACTCTGATGTATATTCTTACATTGCCTGTATACATTATCTACTCCAACTATATCAAAACACAAATATACACTATACTATACCATCTCAAATAAGTATACCCTAATAACCAATGTTATTAGGGTATATATGATATATCTCAAATAAATATTTCACGATATATATAGGTTACACTATTTAAACCGTTAGATATCTGCTGGATTATTTATCACCATAATGTGTAGCACACTGGTAAATTTCAATACAGTCACCTACAATTCTAAAAACCAATCGATTCTTTTCATCTATCCGAACACTCCAATAATCGGATAACTCATATTTTAATCGTTCACACTTTCCTGAGCAGTTGTAACCATTTCTATCAATATCCTGAAGAATCTTATGTATTTTTTTTAAAGTCTTCTTATCTTTTTCATGCCACGATAAGTAATCCTCCCACGCTTCATCAGTCCAAATCTTCTTCATCTTCATCCTCTACAAATAACTCGTGTTCCTTCAGAGTACTCTTGCCAGACTTAACATTTTCAATTCTTCTTCTGAGTTCATTCATATTATTTTCACTGTAAAACGGATCAGCACAAACATCAAAAGGAATACGTCTTTCACGAGCTACTTTAGCTATAAACATTTGAATTGCGGAAGACATGGTTAATCCCATCTCTTTTAGGGCTTCCATAGCTTTGAGCTTGTCATCATCATTCAGCTTAACGTTAATTTGTCCCATATGCACCTCTCATTTGAAATAAATCAAACTATATCTTACTATACATTGTATAGTAATAGCTATACAAACACAAACTTTTAATAACCATTACGTGAAGCATAATCAATTTCTAGTAGTGACTCTTTCACTAATATTCACTACATACTCATCAACTTTAACTACCCACTCAGACATTCCAGCACACTGAAAAATGAATTTGCTGTAGATGCACATCAATCTTAATCTATCGAGAAAATAATCATTCCTATGGTAAAGACTTTTCACGTATGAATCTGTCTTATGATTGATATACATCTCTTTAGCTGATTCATTTATTGATTCACCTTTTGCTAAAAAATCTATTATTGTTCTAAAAATAGCCCTCGAACCATGAAGACAAAAAACACCTCTGAAATTTCGCAAATATGCATTTCTTATTACACCAGAAATAAAATCATTAGAATGGCTATAAAAGCTTCTGTTCATTTCTACAATTTCATAAATAAATCTTGGAACTGGCACTCTAAAATCTGCTGGATCACCTATCTTTGTATTTTTTGTACAGATATAAACACTCGACAACACATCTGGCTCTTTTTGAAATTTTTCTAAAACAGCATTCACATAATTAAAAGTTTCTTTAATTCTTGTCCCCAAAATAAAATGCAGAACCAAAAACACATAATACTCCTTATCAAGCAACTTTCTAACAGTGCTAAAAAATAAACTGATTTTATCGTAACCTTGCTTCTCATCAATCCATTCTTCACATCCAAGTGCCGGTCTGGAAAGTGTCTTAAATTTTATTGCCCTCGCATTTTCTAGATATTTCCCCACATAATTCTCTGCTATGAGATTCTTTCTTTTGAGCCATGAAAAAAAAGTATTAACTATTATCAAATACTTGAGATCTCTAGCTTTAATAATTTTCCATTGCGATATAAATTCATAATCTACAGAACTTATTCTTGTGTATTTCCAATGTTCCTTTGAATTTCTCGTAAGTTCTGAAAAAACTTTTTTTAATGCCAACTGATATTGCGTCTTTGTTTTCTTCTTTAACGATTTTTCCCTGAAATACATGCTTAGAACATATCTTAATTCATTATCTTCATTACTGTTTTGCATAGACGTTTTTTCTTGTTGAAGATACACATCGAATTTAATATTTTTTTCCTTCAAAAAACTAACCATCTCCTCAAACTGCGATTGTGAAAGTTCGATTCTGAACTCCCCTCTTACTGTAATGTTATTATTCATTTTGGTATTACCTCCAAAAAAAAAGGGACTATCTATATAGCCCCTAACACTTCATCGTTATCTAGTTTTTGTTCTTGTTTTTGTCTTATTGACTGTTTCTTTTTCTTTATTGGCAGCCATCCTGTTTAAGCTGTTTCTCTTTATTTTTTCAGCTTCAGCATTAATACGGTTGGCAGCTATATCAGCCTTTTTCCATTTCTCAAAAAGATTCAAATCTACTCCCTGAGGGACATACCAATGCTTAACAGAACGATCCCACTTTGCACCTAGCTCTTTCGCCTCCTCCTTTTCGTAAAAAGGAACCTCTATGTACACATCAGTTAAGGCTATGTTAGGTTGTTGCTCCTGAATTTTCTTGAACTGGCCGTACTCACTTATATCATCTCTCTTATCCAGGGATGAGATGGCGTCTGCCTTAATTCCCTTTACATCTACTTCTGCATCTAGTTTTAACACCTGCTTCAATGTCTCAGCATGAGCAATCAAATCTCCAAGCTGACCGATATAAGTTGATTTTTCTTCATCAGTAAGCGAACCTCTAGCCACCTGGTCATTCAAGAAGTTAATTGCCTTACTGATTGCAACAATACAGTTCTCAACATTATTCTTTTCCTTCTCAGGATTATCTGAAATGCCTTTTTCATCAGCCTTCTTCTTGGCCTCGGCTCTTACTTTTTTGTAGTTATCAAATTTCTCACATTTGGTCTTGATTAACGGCAGAATTTTGTCCCTGTATTCTTCTTTTACATCCCAGTTCGGCTCCTGATGATCAACACACCATTTACAAAAGTCGTCAATGTGAGTGAAAACATCACCTCTTTCATCACCGACATCATATCTCATTTCTGGATATGAATAATCCGTACTTAAAATTTTATTACCTTCATCATCAAAGCCACTCTTTGAATAAATCACTGAAACTTTAGTCTTGGCATAGCCTTCACGTTCACTGAACTCATTGTTCGCTTTATCGAGAATTCTATTTGCATCTGAAAGAGGCACAACTTTACCTTTATCAATAGATTCAAAATCTTTGGTTATGTTCCTGCTCTCGGACCAGTGAAGGAACGCCAAAGGAGGCAGCTCTTTTTCTTCCAAGACATAATTCAACAAATCCTCATTCTTAGCGACCGCATCAATGACAGCGGATCTTGACCAATTTTCACTATCATCAGACTTCCAGGTTGACCACTGGATGCAAAATTCATCGTATTCCAAATCATTCTCAGATAATTCGTCTGGCAACAAATCATTTATCTTCTTGAATGTGCCATAATCGATGTTTGCATAAAGTCCCTGCTCTTTACCTTCATCAAATACATTCTTCAATTCTTCCTGTGGCAGGTAATCTGCAAATGTGCTTAGATCATGTGTAGCCTTTGTGATATAAAACTTTTCTTCATATATGTCAAAAAATGCACCTAATTCAACCAGCTTTTCATCAAATTTTTCATCATCATTTTTGTTGATGAGATAGATTCGTTCTTCATCTAGGACATTGTTCTGAGAGAAGCTCGTGATAAACTTCTGAGCTTCCCCTGCTTTTCTTGTAGCCTCAATTATTTCTGACTTCTCATCCTTCAAAACCTGAGCCCAGCTGTTCACGTATGAAGCATGATTTTCAAGATTGTGTCCAATACCAAGGTTCATACAAAGCATAAAGCTTGATATTTCCGCAACCAGTTCTTCTTTTGCATATCCCTGAGTTCCAAAACGGCCTGTAAATGGTCTATTAAGTCTGGCTCTGTGACCTGTCCAATGAGATAACTCATGAAGTGCTGTACTGTAATAACCTTCCTGAGTCTTGAAACTTTCCTTTGGAGGCAAATTAATATAATCCTGACCTGGAGCATAAAAAGCTCGGTCCCCACCATGAACTATCTGAGCATTGGTATTCTTAATCAGCTCCTCTGCTTTTTGCAGATTGGCCCACTCTTGGTCTTTGGTCACCTTCTTATCGAATGGTTGAGAATAGATATGATCAGCAGGAAACTCAATTTGTTTAACGTTAAATACAGTGAACGTTGTAATGATTGGAGGATTGATTTCTACAGTTTCAGTAACTTTGTTTCCGTCTTTATCTAATACTGGCCTACCCTTGTCATCAACAACATCAACTTCTCTCTCGAAAATAAAGGTTCGCAAAGGTACACCATGTTCACCTGCTCTTACCTGACCGCCAGCATTCCTCGCTTGATTGAAGGTCATCCAGCGAGGATCATCATACTGTTTCATACATGATGTCATCAGGAGCATCAATTCGTTGCTTCCTTTATAAAAAGTTCCTGTCTCTGGATTACGAGGAGCTGCACTTACCATGTCACTTATGGACCAAGGTTTTGTCCAGGGAGCTGTGCCACTTTCGATTGATTTTATAAAAAGGTCGGAGACAAAATCATTGTATCTTTGCTCAGCAGACTTCTTACTGTCTGCTGAATTCTTTCTCGGAGCCATAAAAATTATCCCTTATTACATTAAATTCTTGAAATTAGAAAAATTTTCATTATAATTAACATTGAGCAGGCAAAAAACGCAATTCATTTTGGGTGGCCTCCCCAGGTCATTCAAATCTCCACCTGCTCATTTTTTTTACTTTTTCACATACGTCTTGAATTCTTCAGTCTGAACTCCAGCCCAAGCATCTTCATCTGACAAATCATTTAAATCATCACCAAACATTGCTCTAGCTTCAGCAGCTGACATGCTCTCAACACCACAAGCACTTGCTTCTTCTTTGGTTACTGCAACCTTATTCCCTGGAATGGCACTTTCAGTCATGATTTCGGTTACACGTTCATTACTGACCTCAGAACCAAAAGTGGCATATTTCTTTGCCATTTCGCTCTTAAACTTTTCATCAATAGGCATAATTTATTCCCCTTATTTCTTTTCAGTTACTTCATATTTAGGTTTACCATTATCATCAAAGTACGTCTGCTTGCATTCGGGATATCCCGAACATCCCCACCAGTACATACCTTTTTTCTTAGCGGACTCTCTTCTGATTAATCCCTTCCCACAAACCTTGCAGGTATATTTTGTAGAAACGTTTGCTTCTCTCTTTGGAGCAATAGAAAGACTCAATCCTTTAACTTTATTGATTTCATCTTCAACAAGCTTCTTCTGCTTCGTCATGAAGTCAATTTCAGATATTTCCTTCTTTTCAATCTTAGACAACATGCTTTCAAAGATAGCTGTAAGTACAGGAGATTTAACTCGCTCTGGAATAACATCTATTGCCTTCTGGCCAAGTTCGGTAGAAATAATGTATTTACCCTTGGATGCCAGATAATTCTTCCTTTTTAATTCAGAAATGATGCCAGCCCTGGTCGCACTGGTTCCGATGCCATCTCCATCCTTGAGTAGCTTCTTAGATACCTCATCATCTATGTACTTATAGATATTCTCCATAGCTTTGATTAACGTACCCTCAGTAAATTTAGCAGGAGCCTTGGTTTTTGCTGTTTTCGTCTCAACATCAGTACATAAGGTTTTATCACCTGCACTTACTTCAGGTAAAGCTCCAGACTTAACTTCATTTTCTCCATCATCTTCAGTATTTTCATTTTTAAAACAACAGCACCAGCCTTCTTTAGTAACGGTAATTCCTGAAGCCCTGAATTTGTAATCTTCAATCTTACTGATTATTTCAGTCTCAAAATATTCCTGAGCTTCATAGAACTGACTGATAAAGTTTCTGGCAACCAGTCCGTACACCTTTTTTTCATCATCACTTAATGCATTGAAATCACCTGACTGCATTGTCGGAATAATCGCATGATGTGCTGTAGTTTTTTCAGTGTTCCAGGTCTTTGAGTGAATGGTTCTATCCGCACCATCAACCAGACTGGATAGCTCTGAATATGTTTCCTTAATTGCCTTCAGCACATTCTCAGCATCACCATACTGGGCCTCTGGCAGATATGAGCAATCAGTACGAGGATATGAAGTTAATTTTTTCTCATAGAGAGACTGACATACATCAAGAGTCTTTTGTGCTGAAAAGCCCCATAAGGATGATGCCTTGGCGGTAAGATCCGATAATGAATAACCTAACGGCTGATTCTTCTTTTTGGGAGTCTTATTAAAACTTAGAATCTCACCTTCTTTATTTTCAATCTTAGCAACAATTTCATCAGCTTTTTCCTTGCTGATAATTCTGTTTTCTTCATCAGTGCAATCAAGTTCCTGAGTAAGAAGCTCAGAAACAAACTTAGAATCATTTACAGACTGTTCAGCAAATATTCTGAAGAAATCTACAGGCTTGAAATTAGCAATCGCCCTGTCACGGTCAACAACGAGCTTCAGTGTTGGTGACTGCACTCTTCCCATAGTTACCAGGGTTTTTGCCTTAACTGAGTAAGCCCTGGTTAGATTCATGCCTACAATCCAGTCTGCATAGGATCTCTGTCTGGCTGCGACACCTAAACTTGTAAATTCATCATTTGATTTAAGCCCCTGTAAAGCCCTGCTTACAGAGGTAGCATCCTGAGCATTTGCCCAATATCTTTTAACTGTCTTTTTATACTTGTATTCTTCAAGAAGTTCATCTACAAGTAACTGTCCCTCTCTGTCAGGATCTCCTGCATTTACAACTTCATCAGCATCTTTCAGGAGCTGCTTTATGACTTTAAGCTGCTCTTTTGCATCAGTCTTCGGATGCTATTTAAAGCTCTCAGGAAAAATTGGTAACTCATCAAATCTCCAGACCTTTCTTCCTTTGCTGTTCACTGGCACATCATCTGATGTATATTCATCTGGTTCCGCTAGTTCAAACATGTGCCCGAAACACCAGGTCACAACAGATCCGTCACTACATTCAATACAATTCTTTGTCTTTTTTGATACTCCCAGGCTCTCGGCAATTGCCCTGCCAACGCTTGGTTTTTCAGCAATAAATAATCTCATTTTTTCTCAACCTTACTTTCCTTTATTTAACTAACACTTAATCATCAAATTGAAAATCTTCATATTTTGAATAAAACAAAAACACAGGGACAACCTGCGAGATAAACTCATTACCTCTGACTATTCCAAAATACCTGGAATCCCAAGAAAAAGGAGACCGCCCCATCACCAGAAACTCATCATTCTGCAATGTGTAATCAACTATGTTTTTTGCCTGAATTCTGATATTCTTCAGTCTTTCTGAATTTTTTAATTTCCTGTAATTCACAAAAATTCCTTCATCTGAGATGGTTACGACATCGCCAACTTCCGCAACAACTGACTTCAGTAGTGGTTTATGGCCATCATCGCACTCGCCTTCACTCTTTGCCCTTTGTAAAAATGAATCCTCTTTACATAACAACACATAACTGTTTTTAGTTATTTTTTCTCCAGTCTCTTTATAAACTCCAACAGGCATTGAATCAGTAATGTTTGTCCAGTATCCCATCCAGAACATCATCAGCATGACCAGATTCATCAGTACAGTCAGTAAAACCATAATCAGAAGTACTGTCGGTACAAATCTCATCAATCGTTTTAGCATGCTAAAATCACCTCAATATGTCAGACTTTTTAGCTTCAGGAACTGCGGACCTTTTGCTAAAAATCGGATCTTTGAAGTAAAGTGGCTGCTGTCCAAAAATCGGAGGAAACCCGGCAGCAAAAATCAGCATCTTACCAGCCTCCAGAATCATGCCTTTAGAGTCCTTAACTGAACCTGGTAACGACTTCACTTCACCTGGAGTCAGAAGTTCTCGTTTAACCTCCTGAATTCCTCTGGTGATATTCGTTTTTAGTCCAGAACCGCTCTTGGATTTTGTTTCCTTAACGATTGTTGTAGTTCCTGTCATCTTAGAAATATAAGCACAAGTATCATCCTTAATTGCAGGGAAACAGTTCTGAATATGACAGTTTGATGTTATTGATTCATCTTTACCGTAAGCGGAGTAAAGCTGACCTAAATCCTGAGTAATGAGATAACATTTGATTCCGTAACCTGCTACGAATGCCAAGGATTCCTGCACAATATCCATCTTACCCAGGGCTGGAAACTCATCAAGCATCATCAATAATCTGTGCTTATAAGTCTTTACGGCCCTGCCGTTCTTGAACTCCATTTTGTCAGCCAGGAGTCTCATGCACATACAAACGAAAATTCTCAGCATCGGTCTGATTCTTCCTTTATCTGAAGGCTGTGATATCAGGTAGAGACTTACTGGAGACTCATGATGCATTAAATCTCTCACTGAAAAATCAGAACTTTCAACATTTTTTGCCACAATAGGATCTCGGAAAAGAGAAAGATTTGATTTAACGGTAGAGAGGACGGAACCTGCTTCCTCATCAGGTCTATCCAGCATGTCCTGACCAGCTGCCGATACGATTGGATTTGAGTGTTCTTTCATTGCGGTCCAAAGCTCTTTAACAGAACGAGTCTTGTCTGAGAGAATCATATCAATGGTATGGAAATTGGCTTTTACTATTGAAGACATCGGATTTTTTGCTTCATATAGAACATAAAGAATCAGTCCTGTATAAAGAGCAAAAGCAGTCTTCTTCCAGTGACCGTCAGGACCATCCAATCCTTTACCGTCAGGATCAACAACAAGCATAGCCAGATTCTGAGCGTCACCAACCTCATATTCCGTTCCGATTCGTATCTCATCTAAAGGATTCCAGTGAGCAGAATTAACGGAACTGAACTCCAGTCTTATCACTTTTGATTTTAAGTATTTCTGCCTCCAGCCTGAGGTAAGTGCCCATAACTCACCTTTGATATCGTTACAGACTACAGAATCACTCCAGGAAAGCATCGTTGGGACAACTAAGCCAACACCTTTACCTGATCGAGTAGGAGCAAAGCAGAGCACGTGTTCAGGGCCTCCGTGAACAAGGTATCTGAAATTACCGCTTTTATCTTTAATACCTCCGACATATACAACTGGGCCTTTTGGCATCTTCTTATGGAGAAGACCAGCCTGCTCCATGTCTTTGATATTTGCCCAGCGTGCTGAACCATGCAAGTATTTATTTCCCTTGATTTTCTGATCCTGAATGATCATGGCAATCATTAAAATCAGCATAATTCCGGCCAAACAGCCGAACATGACATTCATAGAGTCTTCAACGACCTTAGGATAATCGGCCTTATAAAGCTCAGCCCAATCAAGAATTTTCCATGGCCAATAAATCTTATTGAAGTTAGCACCAAGGGCTTCATGATAGTCAAACACATGTGCAAAATATTGAGTGCCTGTACTCAGCACCAGAATGATTCCTGCTATGACCATCATCAGCCTTAACAGCTTATTCTGAGTCTTTTTCTTTTCGTATAACTCAGGTCCGACTTTATTATTAAATTCGTCTTTCATTTATACCAACTCTTGTCCGTCACATTCAGTTATTTCATCAACCATGTTCGTGCTGTCATAAGTGAGAGTAAACATTCGAGAACAATAGCACTTTGCATACTTACGGCTGCCGAACCACATTGCAGATTTACAGTGCATACAGCAGAAATCCTGCTTCGGTTTTGGTAGTTCTGAGTCATCTTCCAGGATTCTGCTTTTTAAACTCTGTTTCTTTTCCAGCTCTTCACTCAATTCAGCAAGCTCCGTTTCTGATTGAGATTCCAGCAAATCTGATAATTTGTCGATGGCTGCCATTGGATCATCGATAAATTCATCTTCCGTTACTTCCGTCATATGGTCCTTCCTTTTTTCTGGGTGTTTCTTTTTTGATTCTGACTATTGGTGTAGGATCTCATCTTCTCCTGCATTGCGGTTCTATTTTTCATTCTTGCATAATCAGTCTGTCGCTTATATTGTTCAGAAGATTTTTTACGGCTTTCCTCTTTTACAGATTCATAAATTTTTTCAGCCTTCTCACCATCTTTATAAAAGTTCCTGTACTTAAAACCGTATCTATTCTTAGCCTTGTCGAATTTTTTACGTGCAAAAGTTCTATTGTTTCTGCTTTTCTTAAATCTGAAGTTACCTGAATGTTTTGCATTGTTTACATAAATTTTGTCATCGGTAACTACGATTACTTTATTCTTAAAGACATAAATCTTATTGCCGTTAGAAGTAACCTTTGCTAATTTCACGTTTTTTTCTATAAGACGTTTTAGCATGCTAAAATCCTTCTCAGGATTTCCAGCTTCAGCTGTCTTTTTTTCTCCAGCCTTCTGATTTCTTTTTATAAGAATATTTAAGGCATCAAGGTTTCCTTTTTCAGCTTTGTCCCTGAGAAATGCCAGCCATGACTGCTTAGTATTAATCGCCTTCTGATACTTAACTTTTGCCTGCTCATAAGCTTCCTCTTTCAGCTGCTTAACCTTCATACTGAGATACAAATTCAGGTATGAACGCATGAACTTTGGAATCTTTAACGCCCTGTAAATTTTGTATTGCAAACGAACCCTGTTGAAGTTCCGCTTATTCTTCTCATAGAGATCATCATAAATTTCTCTTCTGGTCTTCTGCGTGTATCCTGCGGAATCTGTTCTCAGTTCCTGATACTCCTTCCACAAAGACTCTTCAGCTAATCCATGTAATTTTTTAGCTGCTTTTCTGCTGGTCTGTTTTTCCTGCTGATTATTTTCTGTCTCGTTTTTTTCATTTTGATTGATGGTATTTGCATGTATCTCATCAGCTTTTTCTGTTTGCTCATTTTGATCAGTTTTATCCTGAGCGTTTTTTATATTTTCTAGAGGAACAAATTCACCAAATTTCCCCTCCAGTTTTTTCTTAGAAAAATTTCTGTCTACAGTACTGGCTTTTACATGGTTGCCCTGGCAATCAAAAAACACTAGACCGTTAGCTCTTATCTTTACTCCGTATTTATTCTCCGAGAGAATCTCATGGAATTCTTTCCAGGATTCAGCCTTGCTTAATCTGCTTCCAAGTGTTCTGATAGCAGAACACAATGTCTCCTCACCTTTATGAATCTCAATCTTTTCAATTCGGTTCTCTACATTTGCCCTCACAAATTCATGATTGTCTCTGATAAGGCCAAACTGTTCTTCGCACTGTATACTAGCTTTAGCTAGCTTCTTATATGATTGATAGGGCTCATATATGTTATGAGTCTTTGGATGTATCTTATTGATGACTATATGAACATGGAGGTTGTCAGTGTCTCCATGGACCACACTGATTCTCTGATAGTCATTCATCCCAAGCTCTTTAACGACCTGTTCTTCACATTTTTTCAGAATTTCAGAAGATGGCTTTTCACCAGATGGAAAACTCATTACCAAGTGAAGAGTCTTGTCACTTTTTGCCCTGGTATTCATTTTTTGGACCGCTGTTGCCTCTATGCAGGCCATACGCACATCTTCAGACACTAAATTGCACATGGCAATATCACCGACTCTTGCCTGATTCCCCTGAGTGTTAGTCAGATACTTCATTAATCCTGTAAAAGAACCTTGCGATCCGCTCTTCTTCGGCACTTCGTAAACAATCATTTTGTTTTTAATATAAGTTATCAAACAAAATTTTAGCATGCTAAAATTTATAGATATCTGATGTGTTTTTTAGCATGCTAAAATCAGGTGTTGAGAATTTTCTCCAGCACATCCTCTAACTGAAGTCTGTTTAGTTCAATCTCTCTAAGCAATCTCACAATACCGCTCTTCTGGTAATATGACACTTTCAGGTCATCAGTAAGCCACAACTTCAGCAAACCGCCAAGACGACCAAGGTCCGCATTGATGTGTATCAGATCATTAATTCGTTCCAAATGTTCATGACTCTTTGGCGTTATTCCGACTCCACACTGTCTTAAAAATTCACCAACAGACAGATCGCATTTCCTGGCATTCTCTTCAATTATTTCCTTTTCTTTTTTTGAGACTCGGAAATGGATCTGTTCGTATTTTGTCTCTTCTTTTCTATTTCTTTCAGCCATGTTTTTTTATTTTTCTTTATTGTCAGCATGACAAAACCTGCATTTTTGAAGGCAGCAGGATGATAGTTTCGTTGAGCATTTATGCGAATAAGCAAACCGTAAATGTGTACACATTTACCCATCCTGCCATAATCACGTTGTTACCCAACCAATGTAATTATACGATACGTTTACGATTAAAACATAATTATGTATAGATAATCATAAATGAATCCTTAACGGATACAAAATAACGCCAAGAATAATCATTTACAGAGAATGAAGCGTAATATTATAATTAACGAGTAGTAAATAAATCGTAAAATAATCCTTAACGGATTTTTTTATCCAAATAGAGTATTTTTTAGGAAAAACGCCATGGATGAGACGACTGCCGACATCATCATTAAGAATCAGGAAAAGTACGGAACCGATAAGGGCGTACTTACAAAAATCAAGTTTATAAAAAATAAACAGAAGATAGAGGAACTGTATAACGAAGGTTTGTCTCTGAGAGTCATCTGGCTGGTTATGAAGGAACAGCATAATTTTACTGTAGGGTACTCTCAATTCGTTAAATTGTTCCGAAAGCACATCCGTTCTGCTTTTGAACCAACATCAACAGAATGTAACAAAACTGAAAGTACCACTGTAGGAAAAAATCAGAGTAAAGTATTTGATTTTTCTCCTACACCTAACAAAGATGACCTTATCTAAAGAAGAATAATCATGGATAAAATAACTGATCAGATAATGGCTGAAGCTGCCACCAAACACAATGACAAAGGGACCTATTCCAGGGCTTTGTTCCTATGCAATATTGACCAGATTCTGAGCCTTTCCGCAAAAGGCTATTCAATTAAAGCCATCTGGAGAATTTTACATGACAGAAACAGCATCCAGATTGGCTATGGTCAATTCTACAATTTCTTTAAAAAATACCAGAAATCACAGGAGAAATATAAATGAGAGTACACATGATAATGCAGGGAAAAGGTGGCGTTGGTAAAACACTGGCATCTACTCTATTGGCTCAATACTTCACCGAGAAAAACAAAAAAATTGTCTGCTTTGATACTGATCCAGTAAACACCAGTTTTGCTGGCTACAGATCTCTCAACGTTAAAGTTCTGGAACTCATGGAAAATGAGGAAATCAAATCACGTAATTTTGATAATCTGATTGAAGACATTGCTAATTCCGATGCTGACGAGATCATTGTAGATAACGGAGCTTCATCATTTGTTCCTCTTTCTCTGTATCTGATTGATAATGACATTCCTTCAGTACTGGCCGATATGAACATTGAACTCTGTCTTCACTCTATAATTGCTGGTTCCCAGGCATTACTTGACTGCATCAACGGCTTCAACGCTTTAATCAAGAACTTTACCAAGAACGGTAAACCAGACAATCTTTCCTTCTACGTATGGCTCAACACATTCCAGGGAGCTATTGAGATTGAAAACAAGAACTTCTATGAAATGAAATGTTTCAAGAACAATCAGGACTCCATCAAGGCCGTTCTCGAACTTCCAGAACTGAAGAAAGATACGTTCGGTGCTGACTTTACTGAAATTCTTAAAAACAAACAGACATTCAAAGAAGGATACGGAGATATGACCAAGCCAATTATGGTGCGTCAACGATTAAAGAATCTTGAAAAAAAGATGTTTGGAATCCTTGAGGAAAGTGGCTTATGTTAGCAGCTGAATCTCTTATCAAGAGAATTTATGAGCAGACTCATGAAAAAATCAATAATGATGATCCTATCGTCACTCTGCTTATTGCCCAGCAGATTCTTTTCGATGATTTTAATACTGACCTGGAAACGATTCAGGAGGAATCTGAAGAACGCCTCCAGAAAATGTACAATGCAACCTATGAAAAATCTGCCATACTGACAATGGACATGGCCTCTAAAATCAACAAATCCATTGAAGAAAAACTTCAGGAAATCTCCAGAAGAAAAGAATCATCCAAGAAGTCTGAGTACAGTTCCCTCTCAGGAAAAATCAAAAAACTGATGATGCTGTTCTATATTTTCATTGCATTAAACATTGGCACTATCGGCCTTCTCGGATACTTCATCCTCAAAAAATAAAACAGTTATAGCTTCCAGACATAGCCTGTCTGGAGCTTTTTACTCTATGGTTTCAAGCTGTAATTCATTGATTGGCACTTCAATTGAATCACCACTACAGTATATAACTGCATTCCCTGGATGCTGTGGTCTTACCAGTCTCAACTCACATCGGTTGTCATGATACATAACAATAATTTTTGGTTTTGGTCCAATGGGACCTGGCTTCTTTTTTAATGTATCTGAAGCTTGTTGTATATCATCGCTTTCAGTTTTATCTCTACTTAAAGATGCCTGTTCAACATATTCTTTTATTGTCTGAACATCCGACCTGCTTAACTCTCCTGACTCATTTATGAATGATGATACATCTTCAGGACTCTTATTATAAACCTTGACCAGCTCAGCTATAGCGGTCAAATCAGAAATCTTACCTGCATTCATGGCTTTAGCAATTGGTTCTGGCAAATCAAGAAGACTGAAATGCTGACTTATCCAGGCGTTTGATTTACCAAGCTCTTTAGCCAGTTCGCCTTTCTTAGCTCCATGAGAGACTCGATAGCCGATATAATCAGCTATTTCTCTTGGTGTTAAGTTTTCTCTCTGAATGTTCTCAATAACCTGGTCTAGTTTAGTGTAGTCATTGTCAATGAAGGCTGGAATCGTTGACTTTCCAGCAATAATACTGGCCCTGTATCTTCTAGCTCCATGATTGATGATATACCTGCCGTTACCAGCATCTCTCACGGAAATCGGAGACTTAACTCCTCTTTCTCTAATGGTCTCGGCAAGTTCATTGAGTGATTTTTCCGAAAAACCAGCATTGCCACCTCTTCTCGGTTGGTCTGGATCTTCATCTATAAGACTGATATCAAGGTTAAAAAATTCTGCCATAATCTTTTCCGTTGATCATAATGATCATTACAAAATGTAATCGGCATTATACAATAACTTTGATTCAATGATTGATTATTATCGACTTCTTCCTTTTTTGACTGACTGGACCTCCTGCTTCCGTTCAATCACTTTTTCCTTGCTCTCAGAATTAAGCATAGACCTGAAACTATCTCTTTCCTTTTTTTCCTGAATAGATTTTTCAATATCCTTTGGATTCACTCGCTGCCAGCCTTTCTCATCAAAAGGCTTTACATTGCTCCCTTCAGGGATAAACCAGCAATGTGCGTTGATATTCCATTTTGCTCCTAACGCCCTGGCTTGCTCTCTTTCTTCATGAGGTACATTAAAATATATTACCTTATCAGAAATCTGCATTTCATCTTTATTCAGAATGTACAGAGGTTGTTTATTAGTTAAAGAGGAAGTTAATTCTTCAAGCAATATTGTAGTATTCTTAAACTGCAAATCATTATTATTGAAATCTCCTTTTAGAGACTCATTTTTCTTCAAAATATCATTAACATCAGAATCAACTTCTTTTTTAAACACTGATATAAATGAAGCTATCATTTCACTGTCAACAGAATATTTAAATGAGAGATTTAAAGCATCCTTGCAAGCTCGTAGTTTTTTATCCAAAACTTCTGAAGGGACTCTAAATACCTCCTTACTATCATTGAATGTTGTAAGTAAATTTATGAATTTAGCAACGGTCTTGTCGTTTGTTTTAACCAAATCCTTCATTTGAACTGACTCATTCTTACCTGAGGCCTTAGCTATAAAATAGGAAAGGTTACAAATATTCCTCAAAGTACGGCAGATATTATTATCCAACTTGTCCAAGCTTTTCATTTCACGTTCTATTTCTGATTTTTTGTTAGGTTTAGACATGTTGGCAATTAAGGAGTTTTTGCTAGAATTAAATGATTTTTCTAATGTATCCAGTCCTACAGGGAAAACCGATGCCTTACAGTCTTTCTTATAATCTCCATAAAGTTTTGGTATTGGCACCTGCTCTAGCGTCACACATGAAAAAAGCGTATTGAGAATAAACTCAGAAGAATCTTTCATTGTCAGGTATTCTTCTTTATTCTCAGTATACATTGATTTTAAATCACCAACTATTTGTTCAAGATACCCCTTCTCGTTAAACACATTCTCTTCATAATGACCAAGAACATTAACAAGGGCAATAACACCTTTATCAAGTTCAAAAGCAACCAATCGGTTGCTTTCATCAATATTTCGGGCAATACAATCATCCAAAGGTGCTTTTAAAAAACCAATCTCAGTGTCATTTCCATGCTTATACCTTCCGAAAGGAGATCTATTAATTGGTTGAAACTGGTTATTATATTCCAGAGGAGGAGGAACTCCATCATAGCAGTCATCGATTGATTTAATTGTAACTGCCAACCTTTTCAGGTACTCCTCTATTTCAGGATCTCCAGATACCAGATAATAATTGATCATTCCTTTTATCTGTTGTTGCTGTTTTTCTGGAATTACAAAAGACACATTTTTCACTGCTCATTCCTTCTTTTGATGATAATTCCCCTCTTTTCAGCAAGTATTCTGATCTCCTCCATTTGTTCATCAAATAATCGCTGCTTTTCCTCTTCCCTTCTTCTGTATTCTTCTGGATGGTTCCGCTGAAATTCAAGATCTGCCATAACCTCTTCATG
>JAEEGK010005690.1_pt1 | contig 30127 bp, 25 predicted proteins | sample 8958771 | NCBI WGS metagenome assembly JAEEGK01 (sample SAMN16246547, study PRJNA631951) | gut metagenome | biome: gut microbiome; feature: rumen; material: SC-attached | host: Bos | place: Iran: Karaj | collected 2018-10 | reverse complement strand
GTAATCAGCAGGTTAACGGTTCGAATCCGCTCATCGGCTTTTTGGATGGGTTCCCGAGTGGCCAAAGGGGGCAGACTGTAAATCTGTTAGCAACGCTTTCGAAGGTCCGAATCCTTCCCCATCCATTCAGACTCTTTATTTAACATCGCGGGGTGGAGCAGTCTGGAAGCTCGTTGGGCTCATAACCCAAAGGTCGTAGGTTCAAATCCTACTCCCGCAATTTTGCCCAGATAGCTCAGTTGGTAGAGCAACGGACTGAAAATCCGTGTGTCACTGGTTCGATTCCGGTTCTGGGCATCTTTTTTATTTTCTTATATTATGAAACCCAAAATTCTTTTTTTCGTCTTATATGTTAGGACAGTAATTTTATATATTTGTTTTAGCTTTGATCTGTGAAAGGAGATTATATGAAAAAGTCAATTGTGGGCTTTTTTTCAATCTTGCTTGTATTGCTTCTGACCGGAACATCTGTTGCCAAGGCCGATGTTCTTTGGGAACCTTCCGAGAACTTTTTTGATGAAAATAATTGTGTATATACCGTTGAACAAAGAGCTTATATGATCAACAGCCCCAACGGCTTTGTAAACATATACAACAGCCCTGATTCCGCATTTACCAAGGGTCAGCTTAAGAACGGTGAAACCTTTTATGTTTACTACAAAGGAACCTATAAAGATAAGCTTTGGGGACTCAACACTTCCGAAGAGTATATTCCTCTGGAGTATGCCGTAGTAGTGTATGATCATATCTCTTTCAGAGAGGAGTATAAAGACAGCATTACAAACGTAAGGGACGAAAAGATCGAACTTAAAAAAGGTTATCTGAGATGGTCCTATCCCGGTTCCGTTAACTGTGATGAAATGCCGATCAATGTTGAAAGTGCCTACCCTTCCTACAGCTTCACAGACGAGCAGGGGATGAAATGGCTGTTTTTCGGATACGTGAATGGGATAAGGAATTTCTGGATCTGCATAGATGACCCTGAGAATGACAAACTTCCCGTGAGGGATGTGGGCGGCCCCAATATGTTTGAAGCTGTGGAACCTACTCAGGATCAGATCAGGGAAGCAGCGAAGGAAGACATCGGTTCAAACATGCTGGGATCCAGAAAGGGCATCACCATTGTTGTGGCGTGTATCTGTACTCTCACTGTGATCTTTGTTGCAGCCTACCTTATTACAAGGAAATCGGCAATTGAAAATAATTAAGATCTAAGGTCGCGAAAGCGACCTTTTTTGTTGCCCGCAGTTCCCTTAAATGGTACAATTCAAAAAAAGGAAAAGGATGAAGGAATATGCGAGTTAAGATCTGCGGAAGACATGTGGAAAAAGACGGAATACTGTATCTTTGTTTTTCGGGTGCTTACGTTGAATTTGAATTTACGGGGAAAAAAGCGGATGTTGTGATCAAAACAGATAAGGCTGACGATCCTAACCTTATGGGATTTGTGGGGGTTTTCGTAAACGGCGAATACAAAGGGAAGCTTAAGCTGGATAAGGCAGAGGGATCCTATACCGTTTTTGAATCCGATAAGGCACAAAAATCTGTTATCCGACTTATGAGATTCTCGGAGAACAATTTCGGTAAAGTAGGGATCAAAGAGATAACGGCTGACGGAGAGATAAATCCCACGCCTTATAAGGATCTAAAAATGGAATTTATCGGAGATTCCATAACCTGCGGTTACGGTGTGGAAGCTGCAAGTGAGAACGAAACCTTCTGCACGGAAACAGAAAACCCCGCCAAGGCTTATGCAGTGATGGCAGCTGAGGATCTGAATGCGGATTTCCAACTCGTGTCATGGAGCGGAAACGGACTTTTGACACAGTGGATCCCGCCTGAAGCGGATGAGCCCGACGTTAGCGTTCCTTTAATGCCGGAAATATACAGATTACAGGATTTCGGTGGCTATGGATTTGAGGGCTTCAGTGAACCTCAGCCCCACGATTTCTTAAACTTCGATCCGGATGTTGTTGTAATAAACCTGGGAACCAATGACGCCAGCTACACGAGGAAAAAAGAAGACAGGGTAGAGGCTTTCGGGAAAGCATATGCACGGTTTTTAGGATTCATAAGGTCCAAGAGGAAAAAAGCAAAGATCGTTTGCTGTCTGGGTGTCATGAACACTGATCTTTGTGATGAGGTTCAAAGACAGGTGAGGACCTTGAATGAAACGGACAAAGATGTGTATTTTATAAAACAGGAGCCCATAGGAAATGGAGAAGCCTACGGCGCGGACTGGCATCCGGGAGAGGCAGCGCAAAGGAGGATAGCTGCTCAGTTGGCAGATTTTGTCAGAGGAATTGTTTGATATGGATGAACTTACTTTAAAACCCATAGCTTACATCAGAACGGACTTTCCGGAGAAATTCGGGATCCCGAGACAGAGCGGGATAATCCCTGAGATAAAAGGAAGGATCGTTTTTGAACCTGAATTCAGGGATGCGAATGCCTTAAGAGAGATAGAGAGATACACACACCTGTGGCTGATCTGGGGTTTTTCGGACAACAGGCAGAGGGACAGATGGGAACCTACCGTAAGGCCTCCGAGGCTGGGAGGAAATGTGAGAGTCGGGGTTTTTGCAAGCCGCTCGCCTTACAGGCCGAATCCTTTGGGGCTCACTGTGGTGAGACTGGAAAAGACAGAGGATACAAAGGAAGGAAAGACACTGATAGTTTCCGGACCGGACATGAAGGACATGACTCCGATCTATGACATAAAGCCCTATCTTCCTTATGTGGATGCGATAACCGAAGCCTCCGACGGATTTGCCATGAACACAAAAGAGGGCTGTTTAAAGGTGGTTTTTGATCCGAAGGCAGCAGGTGTTTTGGATGATGAAAAAAAGACGGTGCTTGAAAAAGTGCTTTCCCAGGATCCCAGACCCCAGTATCAGGATGAACCCGGAAGGATCTACAAAATGAGCTTCGGGGATTGGGAGATCGAATTCACGGTGGATAATGATACGGTTCATGTGGGAAAAGTGGAAAAGAGGGCAGAGAAAAACAGGAAAAAATGACTATGGGGTGAAAAATCGACCTCTTAGGGACCGAAAAATGCCGCTTGGTCAAAAAGCCTTTTCAAATAAAAATCTTTTGCTATAATGTGGCTTGTAACAAGGAAGTCAGAAACCGAGAGAGAAAAAATGAAGTTTCAGATCGAATTTGACGAAAACAGCATAGAGCCGACAGTAGTCATCAGATGCAAAGAACTGAACGATGAAGTCATTGCTCTGCAGAAGGCCTTTGGTAAGGTGGATACGGTAAAACAGCAGCTGACGCTTTACAAGGACGATACAGAGTACTTCATGCCGGCATCGGAAGTCATATTCTTTGAGACCGTAGAGAAAAATGTGAGAGTACACACGATAGATAATGAGTACTCCACAAAACTTAAGCTTTACGAGATCGAAGAGATGTTTCCCCAGACATTTATGAGAGTATCGAAATCAGCCATCGTAAATGTCTCGAAGATATATGCCATCACCAGAAACATTACGGGCTGTTTCGTCAGGTTCGAAAGATCCATCAAGCAGGTTTACGTTTCAAGAATGTATTACAAGGATCTGCATGACAGATTGAACGAGATAAAGTAAAGGAGATTTGAGATGAGTAGAAGCGGAAAAAAAATGGTTTACGGTGTGATCATGATCGTCATTGCTGCCCTTCTGATAATGAAAGGAATCAATCCCAACTTTCTGGGTAATGTGTTCGGGCAGCTGGGGATCTGGGAAATAGTATGGACGGTGATCCTTTGCCTCATACTGATCAACAGTATAGTTGAAAGACATCTGTTTGCGATAATCGGAAGCCTTGCCTTTCTGTTGTTCATATACGAAGGGAAATACGGAATACCCAACATTCCCGCCTGGGCCATCTTTGTTCCCGCAGCATTGATCTATGTCGGTATCGAGGCCATGATACCCAAAAGATGGCATTTTTACCGAAGCGACAACAACGGGCACAGGACTTTCAAAGCCGAATACGGTTCAAAAAGCAGAGAAGACTGTGAGGAAGCGGAAGTAATAGAGTGCGACGGATCAAACATTGACGTGACTTTCGGATCGACTGTTAAGTATTTTGAGGATGATGAGTTCACAAATTCGGATCTGGAAGTAAACTTCGGTTCCATAAAGGCATATTACAATAAGGTTACGATGAAAGGAAATACAGCCTACATCAATGCGGAAGAAAACTTCGGAAACATCGAGATCTTTATTCCAAAGACCTGGAAGGCAGAAGTTCACAGGGAGCAGGCTTTCGGACGTGTTGTCGAACAGGGAACTGTGGAATGGGACGGAGAACATACAGTCTTCATTAATGCAGAAGCTAATTTCGGTGAAATAGTTATACATCATGTTTAATATCTTTAAAAGCTCACATCTGCGGGTGTGAGCTTTTTTATGGGAAATTCTTTTGCATATATTACCGGAACATCCTGTTTGGGTTGATAAAATCCGATTTCTATTATAAAATAGGCTTTCGGAAAAACCAAAAACAGAACGGATGGAAAGATAATGAGATTAAGAAAAGTTCAGGGTGCGGATGAAAAGGTTGCCATCAGTGAATTCGTCGCACACAACGCAAAGGAAAATAAAGGAAAATGGAAAGAAGTCTTCGGGAACGATAATCCCATAAGGCTTGAGATCGGAATGGGAAAGGGAAGGTTCATCACATCTTTATCCAAGCTTCATCCCGAGGCCAATTATCTCGGAATGGAAAGATTTACGAGCGTCCTGATCCGTGCCATCGAAAAACGGGAAGCGGATCCGGAGCCCAATTCAAATCTTCTTTTTCTCTGTGAAGATGCAAATGATCTGACGGAGATCTTTGAAGAAGGAGAAGTGGACGAGATCTATCTGAATTTCTCCGATCCCTGGCCCAAGGCAAGGCATGCGGAAAGAAGACTCACTTCCGGGACCTATTTAGACAAATACAACAAGGTCCTCAGTAAGAACGGAAAGATCATTTTTAAGACAGACAACGAAGGTCTTTTTGACTACTCTCTTGAAAGCTTCCCGGAGCATGGATGGACACTTGAATCGGTGGTTCGCGATCTGCACAACTCAGAGTTTGCGGATGACAACATTATGACCGAATATGAGATAAAGTTCGGAAAACTGGGGAAAAAGATCTGCCGGCTGGTTGCAAGCCGTTAATGACACAGTAGTTCAAATGTGTTATATTAATCACATAATGTTTTAACAGGAGAAGAACAATGATTTGCGGAATCAGAAAAGCCGTTTTTGCATTAAGTGCAGCAGTCCTTTTTTTTGCTGCGGGATGTGGAAATAAAGAAATAAAGACTCCCGACACACCTGTAGTGGTGAAAGAGGAGACAAAAACTCCTACACCGGAGCCTGTAAAAGCGACGGAAAGTCCCACGGTCACAGTCACACCGACAGTTACGAACACACCGACGCCTGTTCCCACCGATACTGCCACTCCCACTCCCGTACCTACGGCGACGAACACTCCTGCGCCGACACCCACAAAGAAGCCGTCGACTGCGGTAAAAGGAAAGCCCGAGTTCCCGTGTTCCGCCTATGTGGACTGCTACAGTCTTACATTAAGATCAACGGCAGATGTGAAAGAAAAGCTTTTAAGGATCTATAACGGAACAGAATTGACTATTACCGGAAACAGTTCCTCCTCTTTCTATTATGAGTGCATTTATCAGGGAAAAGCTTACACGGTAAATAAATCATATATCTCCTTTGACAAGCCCTTTGAGTTTGATTACAACAGTTTTGAGATCGTCGATCCCAAGGATGTTGTTTATTCCTACAGTGATATGGAAAAGGACATATTCGAGCTTGCCAAAAGATATCCCGATCTTTTTTCCTATTACAGTGCAGGAAAAACACCCGATGAACGCGAAATGTATGTTTGTACAGTCGGAAATACGAATGCGCCTAAATGTATCTATTTTACGGCTTCCTGCCATGCGAGGGAATTCTGCACCTCATTGCTTCTTATGATGCAGACGGAGTACTATCTGAAGACCATCGATGAAGGCTACTTTAAGGATGTAAATTACAGGGACATGTTTAATGAGATCTGCTTTGTGCTTCTGCCCATGCAGAATCCTGACGGAGTGGATCTGAGCATATACGGACCTTCAGGTATCAGGGACATGTATCTTCAGACTAAGATCCAGTCCATGTGCGACAGGGAAGATGCGGAGTTTTTTGCAAAGTACAAAAAGCACAACTCAAACTATTACAAGAGATGGAAGGCAAATGCCGAGGGCATAGATCTTAACAGAAACTATTCTTTCGGATGGGAAGAGACAAATGATTATCCTGTTCCCGCCAGCGGCGGCTACAAGGGAGAGGAGCCTTTCAGTGCCACTGAGGTAAAGATCCAGATCGATGTCCTGAACAAGCTGAAGGAGGAAAAAGATCTGGTGTTCGTCATCTCTTATCATGCCACGGGAAACGACCTTTCCTGGGAAGTCGAGGGCATGAAGGGAGACTTCCTCAGAGAATGCTTGAAAGCGGTGGAAGCGCTGGTTTATGTAACGGATTATGAACCCAACATGAATGAAATGAACCTTGATAAAGAAGTTCCCCTCGCAGGCTACACCGATTGGCTGAACGGGGAAGAGATAGTTCCTTCCATTACCATTGAGATCCTGCCAATGAGCCTCTATCTGTCTGTGGAAGAGCCCACAGAAGAGGAAATGCATGATGCCTGGGTGGCAAACAGGCAGGTTTGGGCTGTTCTGGGGGAGCTTTATTACGAAGGCGAGAGAAGATAAATGAGAATTCTGGTTGTTAATGATGACGGAATCAAAGCACCGGGCATAGAAAGACTGGCCCGTTTTGCCGCGGAGCACGGAGAAGTGCATGTGGTGGCTCCCATGGAACAGTGCAGCGGAATGTCAGCCCGGATCACCATCTTTGACAGGATCGAAGTGAAGAAGGTCGATTATCCCGTTCCCGGTGTTGATGCCCATTGTATTTCCGGGACTCCGGCGGATTGCGTGAAGGTGGCGCTGGAGTATCTGAAGATCAGGCCCGATCTGATCTTATCCGGCATTAATAAAGGCTTTAATGCGGGAGTGGAGATCTCTTACTCAGGAACCGTCGCTGCGGCCATGGAAGGCCTGATGAAGGGAATTCCCGCCATGGCTTTTTCTGTGGACTGGCCCGAAAACTACGGGGCAGTGGATGCTTTTCTTCCGGATGTTCTGAAGGAATTGATGACCCTTCCCATTTCAAGGGGAGAGATCTGGAATGTAAATTTCCCATCCTGCGATGCATCCGAATGCAAGGGGATCCTCAGGGACAGAGTGCCTGCTCATGAGGAGCTGTATCCCGACGGATACAAATGCGTAGAGAAGCGTGGAGATTCGTCCTTCATCGTGCCTGATTCAGCGCCCATTACCGGATCTTTTGAAGGTTCGGATCTGGATGCACTGCTCAGGGGCTACATTTCCATCGGAAAACTTAAAAATGTGGTTTTAAATCATCTGATATAAATGAAACAGTTCAGAAAGAAAATAACAAAATATTTGGGACTCTGTCTGGCAGGCATATGCCTGTCGGGCTATTTTTTGCCTGCAGTAAATGTGAAGGCGGCTCCGGTGTGGCCCACAGCCCCCGGGATATTGGCTCAGACAGCGGTACTGATGGAAGCCTCCACGGGCAGCGTGCTTTACGAAAAAGAAGCTGAAAGAAAGATGTTTCCCGCAAGTACCACGAAGCTGATGACGGCGCTTCTGGCCATTGAGCAGAGCCGTTTGACGGATACGGTTGAGATCACTCATGATGCGGTCTTTTCCATCGGATGGGACGCAAGCCGTGACGGCGCGGTGGAGGGTGAACTGTATTCCATGGAAGATGCCCTTTATGCCATCCTTCTGGGATCCTTTAACGAGTTTACCTATGCAGTGGCGGAACACGTGGGCGGCGGAGACATGGACAGGTTCATTGAGATGATGAACGAAAGGGCGAAAGAGCTGGGGTGTGTGAATTCCAACTTTATGAACGCTCACGGGCTTCATGATGCCAGCCACTACACCTGTGCCTACGATCTGGCCCTGGTGATGAAAAAATGTCTGGAGTATCCTACTTTCGGCCGTATTTCAAACAATTACAATTACACCCTTCCGGATACAAACAAGAGAAGCTCCCACGCCATCCCTCAAAGACACAAGATACTTAACAGGACTTACAGGTACAACGGCGTATTTGCGGGAAAAACGGGGCACACGGACGAGGCGGGGACCTGCCTTGTGACGGCAGCGGAAAGAAACGGAATGACCCTGATCTGTGTGGTGCTGGGCAATGCCCTCGGAACGGATGACTGCTACACGGACACCATGAGCCTTTTTGACTACGGCTTTGACAATTTTGAGATGACTGTGGCATCCTCGGATGAGAACGTTAAAAACGCCTTTCCCGTGCTTTTCAGCGATAAGGAGGCATTTGTTCACAAGGTAACTTCGGATCTCTCCATTTCGGAAACCACACTTGTGCTTCCCAAGGGAGCCAAATTCTCGGAAGTATACAACAAATGTACCCTCACTCCGATCGTGGAAATGCAGGAGGGGGAAAATGTCATCGGAAAAGCGACCTTCTACTATGCAGACAGGAATGTGGGAACCGCGGATATCATCTTTACCAGCGATTCCTACCAGATCGTGGACCCGGCGGAACTGTATCTGAGAGAATACAAGGATACTGAGGAATTTGACGAAACCCAGTACCAGATACTCGCAGGAACTCTTACTGTGGAGGAGGAAGAGGTTCCGGATCTTCGGCCTGTGATCATCGGATACATTATAGGGATCATAGTCTTGCTGATCGGAGTCATCATTCTGATCAGGATCTATGTGAAAAACAAGAGATAAAAAAGCGCTTCTTTCCTTCCGGAAGGAAGTGTTTTTTGTTTGCCGAAAGAGCTAAATATGGTATAATCAAAGCAGTATATATCCTTGGAGGAGGTTATTATGGAGTTAAAACTCAATTACAAAAGAACGGCCCTTATCGGCTTTGCGTTCTTTGGCATCCTGCTTCTCTGGCAGGTCTACGATTCTTGGTGCCCCACATTTCTAACGGACATCTTCGCGAGCAAGATGTACGGAATGTCTTCGGCAAATCTTAAAGCATCGGGGGATGCGGAGCACATTCTAAGGGTTCAGTGGCTGGTGGGCATAGTCATGGCCTGCGACAACCTGGCAGCTCTCATTCTTCTTCCTATATTCGGAAGTCTTTCCGACAGGACCAAAACCCCAATTGGAAAGAGAATGCCCTTCATTCTTACGGGAACTTTTGTGGCAGCTTTGGCTTTCCCTTTCATTCCTTTATTCTTCCACCGGCACAACATTGCGGGAATGATCGTAATGATGGCCATTGTCCTTATGTTCATGATGATGTATCGTAACCCTGCGGTTGCGCTGATGCCTGATATCACACCCAAGCCTCTTCGTGCAAAAGCAAACGGTATCATCAACATCATGGGCTATTTTGGCGGTGCCTTTGCCACTGTACTGGGTATCTTCCTGAAGCTCAGCAATTACATCAATGTATCCGATGCAGCAAGAAAGCTTTACATTATCGAGATACCTTTTGTCATCGCTTCCGTTCTCATGGTGATCTCTGCGCTGGTGCTCTTCTTTACCGTTAAGGAGAACAAGATCATCGAAGAGATTAAAGATGAGCTTGAAGAGGGCGAAAAACAGGCAGCCATCGCTACACCCGTTGATGACAACAAGCCCATGTCAAAGGAAAACAGGAACATGCTGATCGCCATCCTCTGTGCGGAATTCCTTTGGTTCATGGCTGACAACGGTATCGGAACATATATCGGAAACTACGTTATCTACTACCTTCAGTCCGCATCCAGCGCTACAATGTACCTCACCATCATCGGAGGTGTTGCATCCGTTGCGGGATTTGCCATTGCGGGTTACATCGCTGATAAGGTGGGACGTAAATGGACGATTGCGGCCGGTCTCTGTGTGACCATGCTCTCCATCCTCTGCATGAGCTTTGTAGGTCCTACTGGAAAGGTTACGGGCCAGAACGGAGAGTTCGCATTCCCCGTTGCTCTTTTTGCCGTATGGGCATTTAAGGGCTTCGGAATGGCACTTGTTCACAACTGCTCATTCCCTATGGTGGTAGAGCTCTGTTCATCCAAAAAGATCGGAAAATTCACCGGCTTCTATTACACAGCCAGCATGGCAGCACAGACTGTCACTCCCGTGCTCATCGGCCTCATCTTCAGAGTCAGCCTTGCATGGAGGGCACTGCCTGTATATGCCTGCCTGGCATATGCTTTGAGTGCTGCGGTGTTCATCTTCTTTGTTAAGAACATCAAGGCGAAAAAGGTGGGAAATGTGAAAGGCATAGAAGCTCTCGGAGATTCGGACTGAGAAATAGAAAAAATCAGAAAATGTAAGCCTTATTTGGGGCTTACATTTTTTTGTGGGATAAGATCAGCCTGTTCGATTGCAAAATAAGTAAAAAAAAAGCCCAATCCCAACTGATCTAACAGTCGAAACTGAACCTTCCACGTGCATCTCCAGGGGCTCGAACCCTGGACACCCTGATTAAGAGTCAGGTGCTCTACCAGCTGAGCTAGAGATGCATACCGCTTATCGCTACGGCGTTTCGCCGAACGCAAGTGGTATATTACCACGGTAAAAAACATTTGTCAACATAAATTTTCAAGAAAATGAAAAAAATTCAAAATAACCTGAGCCAAGCTTTTTTGGAAGAGCAGATGACAACTTCCGGGAATTATGTTATCATAAAGGGTGGCGTTAGCTAATCTTCACACTATCGGAGAATTGTATCATGGGTAAGATCTATGCGGTTATGGGAAAAAGCGCAACAGGGAAAGACACGGTTTACAAGAAGCTTCTTGAGAGATTTGACGGAAGGTTTAAGAACGTGATCCTTTACACTACCCGTCCCATCAGACCCGGGGAAGTTAACGGCGTTGAGTATTTTTTTGTCAGCGTTGCGGAAAAGGATCGTATGCAGAAGGACGGAAAGATCCTTGAGATACGCAGATACGACACGGTTTACGGCCCCTGGTGGTACTTCACCGCAGATGACGGACAGATCGACCTGGAAAAGAATGATTACATGATGATCACCACCCTTGCGGGATATGAGCAGATCAGAAATCATTTCGGAGAGGAAAAGGTCGTTCCCATTTACACCTACATAGATGATTACACAAGGCTTTCCCGCGCCATCGAAAGGGAAAAGAAGCAGGGTACCCCGGGCTATTCCGAGGTGTGCAGAAGATACCTTGCGGATGAAAAGGATTTTTCGGAAAGTGAGCTCAACAGACTCGGTGTTGAAAAACGGTTCATCAATGACGATCTAAACCGTTGCTTAGAGGAAATTGTTGCATGGATATCAACAAAGTAAACCAGGCACAACAGGTGAATATGACTGAGGTGAAGCCCAATGCCCCCGCACCTGCGGAAGGCTTTGAGTTTACGCTCATGAGTAAGATCGAGGATACTGCGCTGCAGGAAAAACTGGCGGGACTTGTGGGTGAGATCACCGACGAGGGCAAGAAGATCGCCAAGCATATGGATGTTCGCGACATGAAGCAGTACCGCGCCCTCATAAAGGATTTTATGAATGAAGTGGTTTCGCGTTCCCACAAATTTCAGCGTGAAAACTTTTTGGATAAAAGGGGAAGACACAGAGTTTACGGCATGATCAAGCTGATCGACCAAAACCTGGACGAGCTGACAGCAGAGCTTTTGAAGGAAGAAAAGGACCACCTTCTGATCCTCAGTAAGATCGATGAGATCAGGGGACTGCTTTTGGACATCATAACATGAGTTTTAAGGATATAATCGGACAAGAACAAATAGTCGGGCACATGAAGAGCGCCATACGTGACGGAAAAGTCTCTCATGCCTATATCATCGCGGGAGAAAAGGGAAGCGGCAAAAAACTGCTTGCAAACACCTTTGCCATGGCGATTCAATGCGAGGAAGGCGGCACGGAGCCCTGCGGAATGTGCCGGTCCTGTAAGCAGGCTTTGTCCGGTAACAATCCGGATATCAGGTACATCACTCACGAAAAGCCCAACGTGATATCCGTTGATGAGATCAGGGTCCAGTTAAATTCGGACATCGTCATCAAACCATATGCACGGGAGAAAAAGATCTACATCATCGATGAGGCGGAAAAGATGAACGTGCAGGCACAGAATGCCATGCTGAAGACCATCGAGGAACCGCCGGAGTACGCTGTGATCATGCTTCTCGTAACAAATCCCGGGCTTCTTCTTCAGACTATTCTTTCGCGTTGCATTTCTCTTAACATCCGTGCGGTGGAAAGAAGCAAAATCTCAAAGCTGTTGACGGAAAAATACGGCGCATCCGCGTACATGGCGGATCTTGCGGCGGGGTTTTCCGACGGAGTTGTGGGAAAGGCAATTGAATTTGCGTCTTCGGATGAGTTTTCCGGCATCAAGGGCGAGGTCCTTAAGGTGCTTAAAAAACTTGATTCCGCGGATGCAGGGGAGCTTTACGAGACAGCCGGGGAATGGGCTGAGGACAAGGGAAATCTTTCGGAGCGTCTTTCACTCACCGAAATGTGGTATCGCGATCTGCTGGTGGTGAAGTCCACAGACCGGACCGACAGCGCCTACTTTAAGGAAGAACAGCGGGAGCTTTACAGACAGGCTGCCTTGTTCAGTTTTGAGGGAATTACAAAAAAGATCGATGCCATTGCCCTTTTCAGGGACCGCATGAAGGCCAATGTAAATGCGGAAAGCGCACTTCTTGTGATGCTGCTGGCCTTAAGAGACAATTGAAAAACAGGCATATGCGTTCAGTATCCATATGCCTTAAATGGAGGTACATAGATGATAAAAGTTATTGGTGTAAGATTCAGACAGGCGGGAAAGGTGTATTACTTCGATCCCCTTGATCTTGACATAAAGCAGGGCGGAAACGTTATTGTAGAGACCGCCAGAGGCGTGGAATTCGGCTACGTGGTAATGGGACCCAGAGAGATCGAGGACGAGAAGGTGGTGCAGCCTTTAAAGCCCGTAATGAGGATCGCGACTCCCGAGGATGAAGCTGTGGAGTCAAACAACAGGGCGAAGGAAAAAGAGGCTTTCAAGACCTGCGTGCAGAAGATCAGAAGCAGAAATCTTGAAATGAAGCTCATCGGTTGCGAATACACATTTGACGGTAACAAACTGCTGTTTTACTTTACTGCCGACGGCCGCGTGGATTTCCGTGAGCTGGTGAAGGATCTTGCATCGGTTTTCAGGACAAGGATCGAGCTGCGCCAGGTGGGTGTCAGAGATGAAGCCAAGATCCTGGGAGGCATCGGCATTTGCGGACGCCCTCTTTGCTGCCATTCCTACATGGCTGATTTTGCTCCCGTTTCCATCAAGATGGCGAAGGAGCAGAGCCTGTCCCTCAATCCAACAAAGATCTCGGGAGTCTGCGGAAGGCTCATGTGCTGCCTTAAAAACGAGGAGGAAGCCTACGAGGATCTGAACAGCCGCCTTCCCGGTATCGGTGAGAAAGTCACCACAAAGGACGGACTCAAGGGAACGGTACAGAGCCTTCAGGTTCTTAAACAAAAGGTGAAGGTTCTGGTGGAAACAGGTGAGGACGAAAGAGAACTTAAGGATTACGATGTAACAGACCTGGAATTCAAGCCCAGAAAGCGTAAAGATACCAGAGACAGCGAGCCTTCGGAGCTCAAAGAGCTTGAGGAACTGGAAAGAAAAGAAAGCGGCTCGAGACTGGATGAGGTTTGATCAGTGGAAAGAATCGACGATCTTCAAAGAAACGGTCTTAAGATAATACAGGACACAGGCAGATTTTGCTTCGGTATGGATGCTGTTCTTCTCTCCGGTTTTGCCAATGCGAAGTCCGGTGAAAGGGTGCTGGATATGGGCACGGGAACAGGCATATTGCCCCTTCTCATGTCTGCAAAGACCGAAGCGGAGCATTTTTCTGCCCTGGAGATCCAGCCGGAAAGTGCAGACATGGCCCGGAGAAGTGTAGCCATGAATTCGCTGGAAGAAAAAATAAATATCGTTACAGGAGACATTAAGGAAGCTTCCCGAATCTTCGGAAGGGCTTCCTTTGATGTTGTTACGGTAAATCCGCCTTACATGACCGCGGGACACGGGGAAAGAAACCCGGAGGATGCAAAAGCCATTGCAAGACATGAGATCCTCTGTACTCTCGAAGATGTGGTGAGAGAAGCCTCTGCAGTGTTAAAGACCAACGGAAGGATCTACATGGTGCACAAGCCTTTCCGCCTGGCAGAGATCTTTGCAACCATGCAGAAGTATAAGCTGGAGCCAAAGGAACTCAGGGTGGTGTACCCCTATGCCGACAAGGAGCCAAATATGGTGCTGGTGGCAGCGGTTAAAGGGGGAAAGAGCGGGATAACAGTGGATAGGCCACTGATCATCTATAAGGAAAAAGATGAGTATACGGATGAGATAAAAGAGAAGTATGGGTTTTGATCGGGGAGAAATCTAATTATTTTTGATAAGCGCGCCGCGATTTCTCCGTGGTTCAATGTATAGCTACGCACTACGCGATTTTTCGCGCTTCGCGCTTTCAAAAATCGCTAAACAGACACTCGGAATCCGGCGCGTTGCGCCTACTTCCTCGTCTCTGTTAGATTCATAAATAATAAGCGGACAGGCTGTAAGCAAAGATCCGCTTACGCCTGTCCGCTTATTATTTATTCGTGCGTAGCACGAAAAAAATGCCCCGATCAGAGAGGGGAACTCCGATCGAGGACTTGGGCTTATGAGGGGTTTAATTTCTAACAAGGCCATTTTAGCATCCCAAGTACAACAAAAGTCCAACAAAAAGTTTACAAAATTGGCAAATTTTTAAAGAAAATGAATTTTCCGTAAATAGGTACCTGAAATACAGTATTTATGCGGTTTTGTGCTTTTAAGAAGGAGAATATATGCTTTATTTATGTGCTACTCCAATCGGAAATCTTGAAGATATGACCTTCAGAGTGATCAACATTCTTAAAGAAGTTGATCTTATTGCGGCTGAAGATACCAGAAACAGTATAAAGCTCCTGAATCATTTTGACATCCATACGCCCATGACGGCTTATCATGAATTTAATAAGGTGGAAAAGGCGAAGGAGCTGGTTGAATATATGCTTGGAGGTAAGAGTGTGGCGGTGATAACGGACGCCGGCACTCCCGGAATCTCTGATCCCGGAGAAGAACTGACAAGGCAGGCGAGAGCCGCAGGCATACAGGTAACGTCTGTCCCCGGGGCCTGCGCATGTATTACTGCCCTCACAATGTCCGGGCTTCCCACAAGAAGATTCTGTTTCGAAGCTTTCCTTCCCACAGATAAAAAAGAATGCAGAAGGGTCCTGGATGAACTGAAAATTGAGACCAGAACCATCGTCATGTACGAAGCGCCCCATAGGCTTTTAAAGACATTACAGCTGCTTCTGGATGAGCTGGGGGATAGGAAGATGACCGTTACAAAGGAACTTACCAAGAAACATGAAAGTTCCTATGAGGGAAAGATCTCGGAGCATATTGCATTCTTCACCGCAAACGAACCGAAAGGCGAGTACGTTCTCGTTATGGAAGGACGTTCCTTTGAAGAACTGGACAGGGAAGCAAGGGAGCAGTGGGATGACGTTTCCCTGGAAGAGCATTATATGATGTATCTTGATAAGGGAATGGACAAAAAAGAAGCAATGAAAGCTGTTGCGCAGGACAGAGGGATCTCCAAGAGAGATGTGTATAATGCTCTGCTTGAAAAGAAATGAGCTGACAAAGATCTTATGCTATGTAGTTTATATGCCACAGAGGACAAAAATGTCTTCTGCGGCTTTTTTTTGTACCTTCATCGTCGACAGGTTGTACTTCCGCGGCAGTCGTCGTTTTTTCGGATCACATTTTTGATGTAGTTTAAGTGGTAGAATCAAAAATATACAAAGAAACAGGTATGAATTTGTGAAAGTTGCACAAAAATCACGCCCTATTTTGTGCAACTTTCACATTGACCGCGTTTGAAATCGTTGATAAGATGATAAACAGAGCAACCGCTTGCGCAAGAAACACAACAGGTCATGGACTTCTTATCTTAATACGTGTGTCACGCCCCGGCATGAACACTCAGTTCCGCGCAATATGTTGCTGTTCCCAAGATGAAGAATACAAAGAGTTTAGGGGATCATCCTTTAGGCTCAGAGAGGATCAAAATGGATAAGTTTATTGTAAACATCATACACAGGCCCGAGATGGTTCCGGAGTATGCGGAAAAGATCACGGGGCAGGGAAAGGGTGAGGACATCACCAGAAAGGATCTTTTGACGGAGTCTCTGGACATCTTTAAGACCCAGCAGGAGATCGCTCATAAGAACGGTTTAAAGACAACGATACAGATGACATATGCCTCGCTGTTTAATGAAGAGGCGGTGGAGATCGCGAAGGAGCACCACGAGAAGTACGGTGACGAAATCGCTCTTACCCTTCTGGGACTCCCCTGCAAGGAATTCAGGGACAAGTACAAGACAAAGGATTTCTGTATCTGGATGTTTTCCATGGAGGACAAGAAATCCATTGTGGAGGACGTGTTCGGAAAGTTCTACGAGAAGTTCGGATTCTACCCCGAATCAACAGGCTCCTATTACATGGATGCGGATCTCATTAATTACATCAAAGAAAGATACCCGTCAGTAAAATGTGCGGTAGCCACCTGCTGGGAAGAGGGACCGAAGGCGTACCACACCTGCAATAATTCCTGGTACACACTGATGGACGGCGGCCCCTGGGCCCCCTGGATACCTTCGAAGCAGAACACTCATGCTCCTGCGGCAAACGAAGGGGAAGATTCGGGCATAGTTGCAATCCCCCATCTTTCCAGAGATCTGATCGCCTGCTATGACGGAAACGGAAGCAATTTCGGTACTCATCCCCAGAACGTGCTCCGGGGGATGATCTATGATTCAAAAACATGGGAGTATCCTTACCTTTATAATCTTATAGATCAGTACAGATCCCTGGCCAAATACAACAATGGCTATGCCTACAACATGATGTTTGTGGGACCGGGCTGGATGAACAAGATGGGCAGATGGGAAGCACCCTACGAGCTTCTCCTTAAATCCTACGAGGATGGCTGTGCTTACTACGGGAAGCTTAAAAAAGAGGGGCAACTGGTGGACATGACCATGTCCGAGTTTGCGGATCATTACAGAAAAAAGAAGAGCTACACGGAGCCTGAATGTGCTCTGTGGCGCGATATTCTTTACGGCTCGGACAAGCAGCTGTTCTGGTACTGTGATCCCTTTATGAGAGCCTGTGTTAACATGGATCAGGGCGGCGCTATCGTTGACCTGAGACCCTACGTGGCAAAGCTGGAATGGCCCGTAGGCATAGGGACAAAACACGTGCAGGATGCATCCTATCCTTTCCTTATCCAGGAAAAGTACAGAGCAGGCTACTTCACTCACTATGCGGGAGAGGGCACGGTAAGGTCCGCAAAGCTGTCATATAACGGAGAAGAGGTGGATCTTTGCCTCTGCAGAACGAAAGCTCACTTTTCTAACGACAACGGTAGAAGAACACTGACGCTCGACCCTGTAGATATTGAATTTACAGGGCTCAACATTAAATTACAGACAGAGGTGATCTTCAAGGAAGGGGATTCTTCCATAGAGATCAGGAGAAAAATTCTACAATCGTCGGACGATTCCGCAAAGGTCACATTAAACGAGTACATGGTAGGCTGTTACGGCACTACAGAGTATCCGGAGGATATGACTTCAATCGTTTTACAGCTTACAGCTGTAGACGGAAAAACCGAAAAATGTCGCTACGACTACAAGTGTAGAGAAAATGAACTGAAGGGTGCGACGAGTACTGCCGTTTCTATACCTCCTATCAAAACAAGGGTTGTTATGGAGTGCGACGACAAAGAAGCGACAGGGTATTACAAAGAAGGATATGCGTTCTCACCTATGTATACACTCGGATACAAAACAGAGATCGGCTGCGGACAGGAGGTTACCACATGGCTCAGGCTGGAAAAGGAAAACTGAACTTCAGATGCCCCTCATGCTTTATGAGGGATCTGGACATTGATATGTTCTATGATAAAGAAAAGAAAGAATACTACTGCCTTCGCTGTCAATACAGAGGCAGCGAAAAGGACGTTCTCGAGAAAAATGAGATGGCTCGTTTCCGTTACGGAGCAATGAAGAAAAGGTTTAAGATGGAGGATTTTTAATAGCTCCTCCGAAATGTTACGAAAATTCTTGGAAACGTTACCAAAAAAATGTAGACAAATTTACTAAACCGTGCTATGATTACAGGAGGATATGTTAGTGAAAAGTACCAAAAACATTAAAAAAATCATGCTGATGGCACTGGCGACGGCGATGATCGCAGGTGGATGCGGACAGGGAACTTCCGATAAGAAGGATTCCGCCGTGACGCCCACAGAAGCAGCAAAGCCTCAGCCGGTAGTTTTACCCGTAAGATCGGTTCCTTCAGATACATTGCACGTAGAAAAGGTGGAAAGCTTGAAGGATGAATTCATATTGGGGATGGACGTTTCCAGCGTCATCTCTCTTGAAAAGGGCGGAGTAAAGTACTACGACTTCGACGGTAAGGAAACAGATCTCTTTAAGATCCTTTCGGATGCGGGAGTAAATTACATCCGTGTAAGAGTCTGGAACGATCCTTTTGATAAGAACGGAAACGGCTACGGCGGAGGAAACTGCGACATAAACACCGCAGTTGAGATCGGAAAGAGAGCTACCGCAAACGGCATGAGACTTCTGGTGGATTTTCATTATTCCGACTTCTGGGCAGATCCCGGAAAGCAGATGGTCCCCAAGGCCTGGAAGGGAATGGACATCGACACGAAGAAGGAAGCACTCTACGACTTCACAAAAGAAAGCCTTGAAAAACTGAAGGCAGCCGGAGTCGATGTGGGAATGGTTCAGCTGGGAAATGAAACCAACGGAGCCATGTGCGGTGAGAAAGTCTGGATGAACATCTACTATCTCATGGACGCAGGCTCCAGAGCCACGAGAGAGGTTTTCCCCAATGCGCTGATCGCGGTACACTTCACAAATCCGGAGAAGGTTACAAATATAGCGGACTATGCCAAGAAGCTGAATTACTACAACCTGGATTACGATGTGTTTGCATCGTCCTACTATCCTTTTTGGCACGGAACGCTGGATAATCTTGCAACAGTTCTTTCGAACGTTGCGGAAACATACGGAAAAATGGTAATGGTGGCCGAGACATCATATGCATTTACGGCGGAGGACACGGATTTCTTCGGAAATACGATCTCCGGCGGAAGTGCGGTGACGAAAAACTATCCCTACACTGTTCAGGGGCAGGCAACCTGCTTCAGGGATGTGGTGGACACCATTGCAAACAGGACAAAGAACGGAATCGGCGTGTTCTACTGGGAAGGAGCATGGATCTCGGCGGGCGGAAAGAACTACGAGGAGAATCACGCACTCTGGGAAAAGAACGGATCCGGATGGGCATCTTCCTATGCAAAGGAGTACGATCCCAACGACGCGGGAAAGTACAGCGGCGGTTCTGCTGTTGACAATCAGGCATTCTTTGATTCCACAGGTCACGTGCTGGAATCCTTAAAGGTCTTCGGACTGGTAAGGAACGGCAGTTCGGGCGAAGTGAAAGCCGATGCGATACAGGATACGGAGCTGATCATCGACGTGAACGGAGAGATCGAGCTTCCGAAGAAAGTGAATGCGGTAATGACGGATGGCTCCAAGAAGGAGCTGGACGTGGAATGGCTGAACGTCGATTACGAAAAGATGAAGTCGAACGGAGCCGCAAGATACGAGATCAAGGGCATCGCGGGCGGCATGGAAGCGAGATGCGTTGTTTCCATGATAGAGTTCAACTTCCTTGAAAACTATAGCTTTGAAGAGGGCGAGAAGGGCTGGACAGCGACGAGCAAGAATCCCATCGACGAGCTTTACGTTGAAGACAAATCCACGGATTCCCTGACGGGAACGAAGCATTTCCATTTCTGGGCGGACAAGACCAAGTCGGTGGATTTCGATCTTGAGCAGGAGGTGAAGAACCTTCCCGCAGGAAATTACAAGTTTTCAATCTCTCTCATGGGCGGAGATGCAGAAAATGTGAACGCTTATGCTTACGTAAAGAAGAACGGTCAGGTCATCGCAAAGGGACCCACCAACATCACGTCCTACAACGAATGGCATGAGGGAAAGATACCTCATTTTGAAGTTGAGACGGGTGATGCGATCACAGTGGGCATACACGTCGAGTGTTCTCCCAAGGGCAACGGTTCCTGGGGCAAGATCGACGATGCTCTCCTTAACACGGTATCGGATTAGGAAGGATTGTGAAGCAATCGCGCCGTTACATTAAATAGAAAGGAAAAGATGCGAAAAGTGAAAAAGATCTTAAGAAAAACAATATCATTACTGCTTCTCGTGTCTTTTGCAGTAGGTGCTGCAGGCTGCGGCAAAAAGCAGCCGGACACCATCGCCGACAACTACAGGGTGTTCTACCAGATCTTCGTGGGTTCCTTCTCCGATTCAAACGGCGACGGCATCGGAGATCTTAAGGGCATCATCAACAGAATGGATTACCTGAACGACGGGGATGTGAATTCGGGAAAGAGCCTTGGGATCCAGGGCATATGGCTATCGCCTGTTTTTGCATCTCCCAGCTACCACAAGTACGATGCCACAAGCTACTACCGGATCGATCCGGATTTCGGGACTGAGGAAGACCTGAAGGCCCTCCTGGACATATGCCATGAACGAAACGTAAAGGTCATCCTGGACCTTGTTGCAAATCATACCTCGTCATCAAGCATATGGTTTCAGCGCTTCCTTCTGGCGCACAAAAACAATAAGCCCGATGACAAGTATTACGATTATTATTCCTGGGCAACGGCAGACAGCAAGATACAGGGCTGTGCCTACTCAAAGATACAGGGAACGGAGCATTACTATGAATGCAACTTCTCAACGGATATGCCTGAACTGAATTATGATAATGAGGAAGTAAAGGCGGAGATGGTAAAGGCAGCCAACTACTGGCTGGATCTGGGAGTTGACGGATTCAGATTTGACGCGGTCAAGTACATCTACTTCGGAAACACACCCAAGTCGGTGGATTTCTGGAAAGGATATATGGCTGAACTTAAAGCAATAAAGCCTGACATATACTGTGTGGGCGAGTGCTGGTCGGCAGATCCCGAGACACTGGAGTATGTGAAGGCTATGAACTGCTTTAATTTCCAGATGGCTCAGGCGGAAGGCTTCATCGCAAATGCAGCAAAACGCGGAAACATCTCGGTGTTTACAAATTATGTGGAAACCTATCAGGATAAAGTGCTGGCGGCAAATCCGGAAGGAATGGCGATACCCTTTATTTCAAACCATGATATGGACAGATCCTCAGGTTACCTGACACTTGCTTCAAACAGGTCAAAGATAGCAGCCAATCTTTACATATTGAGCTGCGGTTCTCCCTTCATCTACTACGGAGAAGAGATCGGACTGAAAGGCTCAAGAGGAAGCGCAAACACGGATGCAAACAGACGGCTTGCCATGTTCTGGGGAGACGATGATACGGTAAAGGATCCCGTGGGGACCACATATGAAAGGTCAAAGCAGACCAACGGCAGTGTAAAGTCCCAGCTTGAGGATGAAGACAGCCAGTTAAATTACTATTGTAAACTGATCGCCTTAAGGAACAGGTATCCCGAGATCGCCAGAGGTGATTACAAAGCACTGGTGTTTGATACAACGACCTTCGGAGGCTTTAAGATCACTTACGGGGAAGAAGAGATCGTCCTTTTACATAATACAAATGATAAGGATGTTGAGATCGATCTTTCAGCATGTAAGGAGATCGATGCAGGCAAGTTAAAGGTTAAGGATTTCATCGGACAGGGAGATGCAAAGCTTACGGGCAGCACTCTCACTCTAGGTCCCCAGACAAGCGTGATCCTTAAGTAAGAAGAAAAACAAATATGAATTAAGGTCGCAGTGCGCGACTTTAAAATAAAGAAAGAGGAGAATATAAAATGAAGAGAAGATTTACAGCACTCTTAGCAATCGCTATGGCCTTCTGCATGACTATCGGCGCAGCAGGCTGCGGCAAAAAGAACAAAGCCGAAGATCTTTCCGAACTTAACGGAACATACGATATTACCGTTTGGGTTTCAGAGGTAGACGGCGTAAAGGCATTAACAGAACAGCAGATCGACAAGTTCGAGGCGGATCACCCCGGCATCGTTCTCAATGCAACCATCGAAGGTGTTTCGGAAGCAGATTCCGCAACACTCATGATCACATCCGTTGAAGACGGAGCAGACATTTTCTGCTTCGCACAGGATCAGCTGGCACGTCTCGTAATGGCAGGCGCACTCCAGCCTCTCGGACAGGCAACTGCAGAAGAAGTAAGAAACATGAACGACGAAGGCGCAGTTCGTTCCGCATCTGTGGGCGACACCATCTACTGCTATCCTTTGACTGCAGATAACGGCTACTTCATGTACTATGACAAGTCCGTTATTCCCGAGAGCGATCTTGATTCCCTTGAGAAGATCATCGCTGACTGCGAAAAGGCAGGAAAGATGTTCTCTATGGAACTTGAGACTTCCGCATGGTACAATGCAGCATTCTTCTTCGGTACAGGCTGCGTATCCGAATGGACAACAGACGAGAACGGCGGATTTGTAAGCGTTAACGATACATTCAATTCCGATAAGGGTCTCATCGCACTTAAGGGAATGCAGAAGCTCCTTAAGTCCAGCAGCTACAACTCATCTTCTTCCACATCCGACTTTGCTGCTGCTGTTCCTTCAGCAGTTGTAATCTCCGGTACATGGGGACTTGCAGATGTTAAGGCAGCTCTCGGCGACAACTTCGGAGCAACAGATCTTCCTTCCTTCACGGTAGACGGTAAGGAGTATCATCTCGGTTCCTTCTCAGGAAACAAGCTTCTCGGTGTAAAGCCTCAGGTTGACAAGAAGAGAGCAGCAGTTCTTCAGAAACTCGCTCTTTATCTCACAGGCGAAGAGTGCCAGGTTCAGAGATTCGAATCCAAGGGTTGGGGACCTTCCAACAAGAAGGCAATGGCTTCCGAAGCTGTTCAGAAGGACGTAGCTCTTTCAGCTCTCGGTCAGCAGAACAAGTACGCTATCCCTCAGGGACAGATCCACGGTTCATGGTGGGATATCGCGAAAGTATATGCAGTATCCGCAAAGACAGCAACAACAGATGCTGAGCTCAAGAAAGCTCTTCAGGACTATCAGGATACCATCAGCGGTCTCTTCGCAATGAGCGTTGATGAGAAGGAAGCTTGGTCCATCATCGGTTCCATGAACGGTGACGGATGGTCAACAGACATCTCCATGATCTGTGACTCCAAGGGCGTATGGCATTCAGATGCTATCAAGTTTGAAAAGTTTGATGAATTCAAGGCTCGTCAGGGTAAGTCCTGGACAGTCAACATCGGCGGCGACGGCAAGGCAGACGGTTCCAATTTCGTAGTTGAGGAGCCCGGCTACTACTTCGTTAAGTTCACCTACGACAAGGACAGCAACTCCGGTAAGATCGAACTTGAAAAGTCAAGCGACATCTACGGCTTCACAGTTATCGGAAGCATCAACGGAGACGGCTGGACCATCGACCTTCCTATGGAGATCGCGGCAGACGGAAGCTGGAAGACAACCGAAGCTTACACAATGGCTAAGGGTGTAGAGTTCAAGGTACGTCAGGGCAAGAACTGGGATGTAGCTTATCCTTCAAGCAACTTTGTTGTAGAAGCAGACGGAACTTACTTCATTAAGCTCAACGCAGATCTTACGGTTGAACTCATCGCAAAATAATTGACAGACAATAATGTTCATTTGAGTATCGGGAATGCCTTAGTGCATTCTCGATACCCTTTTGACTTTTTAAGATTAAAGGGTTCAATAGAACAAAAGTAAGAAAAAGTAATCTACGCAGGATTTGGGAGGGCGTTCGAATGAAACGTACTACATCAAACAATAAAAAGAACAGCTTTAAACAATTCTTTAAAGCAGTCGGAACAGAGCTCTCTGACATAGTGACGACCTTTAAAAACGGATCTTGGATCACGAGAGTTTCTTATTTGATAATGGGATTCGGTAACCTTGTTCGCGGCCAGATATTGCGCGGATTACTTTTCCTTATTTTCGAAGCGGTGTTCATTGCATATATGATCACGACCGGCGTAGGCTGGCTTCAAAAGATGGGAACTCTCGGAACGGAAGCCGTTAAGAGAGTTTACGACCCGATCTACGACGTTTACGTAAATGTTGAAGGAGACAATTCCTTTTTTATCCTTTTATATGCACTGCTGACCATCATCTTCTGCATAGCCTTCATTTGGGCCTGGAGAGAAAACATCCGCCAGAACAGGATCTCGGAAGAACTTTTGGGAAAAGGCAAGAAGCTGACGACGACGAGACAGGATCTTAAGGCACTGGTGGATGAAAAATTCTACAAGACACTGCTGGCGCTTCCCATGACGGGAATCGTCGTGTTTATGGTGCTGCCCATCATATTCATGATCTTTATCGCATTCACCAATTACGATGCGGAGCACAACGGCTACACGGTGCTCTTCAGCTGGGTGGGGCTCGATAACTTCAAAAATCTCTTTTCCGCATCCTCGGGATCGAACCTTGGCTACACCTTTGTGCACATCCTGGGATGGACACTGGTCTGGGCCTTCTTTGCAACCTTCACCAACTATTTCCTCGGTATCGTGGTTGCCCTCATGATCAATAAAAAAGGGATCAAACTCAAGAAGATGTGGAGAGGCATCCTGGTCCTCACCATAGCGATCCCCCAGTTTGTTTCCCTTATGTACGTATCAAAGCTGTTCTCAAAGAACGGTCTGATAAACGGATTTTTGATAAACATGGGTCTGATCGACTGGCCCATAGAGTTCTGGCAGAATTCAACATATGCCAGGATCCTTGTGATCCTTATCAACATCTGGATCGGAATCCCGTATTTGATGCTCATTGCAACGGGCATACTCATGAACATCCCCCAGGATCTTTACGAATCCGCGAGGATCGACGGAGCAAATCCTTTTCAGCAGTTTAAGTCCATCACACTTCCTTATATGCTTTTCGTAACAGGTCCTTACCTGCTCACAAGCTTCATCGGAAACATCAACAACTTTAACGTGATCTACCTCCTGACCAGCGGCGGCGTGGTGTCAAACCCCAAATACACGGTTTTCGGAACCTCGGCTTCGGACACGGACCTTCTCATAACCTGGCTGTTCAACATCACAACGGGGGCCACGTCGGATTACAAACTGGCAGCGGTCATCGCCATCATGATCTTCGTTGTAGTATCGACGATCTCCGTGATCTCCTACAACCTGATGCCGTCCAATAAGAATGAGGAGGATTTCCAATGAGTGACAATCGTAAGCATATGGGAATGAAAGCAAAAACGACGATCGGAAACACCGTTATCTACATTATATTGGTACTAATGTCGATCATATGGCTGATCCCCTTCGTATGTATAGTATTTGAATCCTTCAGAGGAGAAAACACCGGACAGGTGGGTTACCTCATCCCCAAACAGTGGAGCTGGGCAAATTACAAGGCTTTATTTGTGGAAGATCCCGATAAGACGGTACAGTTCATGCTGTGGTACAAGAATACATTTATCATAGCTGCGGTTTCGTCACTGATCCACACATTCATCGTTCTCTGCACGAGCTACACACTGTCGAGAATGAGATTCAGAGGCAGAAAGGCACTTATGAACATCATGCTGGTTCTGGGAATGTTCCCCGGATTCATCACCATGATCGTTCTTTACACAATATTAAGTAAGATCGGCTGGACCGGCGCAGGTTCCGTTCCGGGACTTATCCTGATCTACACTGCCAGCGCAGCAATGGGCTACTACGTATCAAAGGGCTTCTTCGATACCGTACCCAGATCTCTTGATGAGGCTGCCAGGATTGACGGCGCTACAAGAGCGCAAGTTCTTTTCAGGATCACATTACCCATGGCAAAGCCCATCGTGATCTACCAGATCCTCACAGCATTCATGGCTCCCTGGGGTGATTTCATCTTTGCAAAATACATTGCCCACGGCACCAGCGCCGGAATGACGGTTGCAGTCGGAATGCAGAACCTGATCACAAAATCCAACAATTCCGCCCATTACACCCACTTCTGCGCCGCCGGTGTAGTTGTGGCGATCCCCATCACCGTCCTCTTCATGTTCCTTCAGAAGTACTACGTTGAAGGCGTGACAGGCGGAGCTGTAAAGGGCTGATCGAAAACTGATAAGTAAGAAAACAGAGAGAAAACGGAGCGCTCCCCGAGATCGGGGAGCGTTTCGTTTTTTTGATATCCTAAGTAATGTCTCCGGATCATATGAGTAAAATAACGATCCAGAAGTGTTAATATGTGCTCTTATTGATAAATAGAGGCTTGGAGGCCGTTTTTTATCATTTTTTCATTTGTGCAAACTGCACAATTTGAGGCGGTTTTTTTGTGAAACATTACATATTGTAAAAGCCATATAATCATGTATAATACTACTTGTTCGCGATGCTTCTTGTCGCGTAGGCTGCAGCCTATATTCTTTTTCAAGGTGGTTATCACCGATTACTCACTTGTTTGAAAGGAAAACCAATATGGCAAAACAGAATAATGATACGAGTCTGCCTGCTTCATTTGAAGACGCAACAGGCCCTATTAGCGTTACCCTGAAAAACGATATGATGTTTCACTGTGTGATGTCAAGATCAATAGTGTTGGTTGAGATCCCCGTAAGACAACAATGTCTTGCGGGGATTTTTAATGCCAATTGCTCAATGATCAATAACGTTAAAGAAGCGATTGAAAATGAAATAGCTTCTACATTTTTTTGAAGTATGAACTCAAAGAGGAACTCATTTCTGACGATAAGAATATAGTAGAATAATGAAAGGCATAATCAAGGGTAAAATGAACAATACAAAACCAATACTCAGCATCAGCATACTTGTTTCAAACAGAATAGATACGGTTGAAAAAACAATGGAATCCGTAAAAAGGATCATGGACAGGATTCCGTGTGAATTGATCATTGTAGATACTGTAGGTGAGGAAAAGAGTGACGGTTCGCTTGCGATAGCTAAAAAGTACGCGACAAAACTTGTTCACTTTGACTGGATCAACGATTTCGCAGCTGCAAGAAACGCAGGCCTAAAGCTTGCTACAGGCGAGTGGTTCATGTTTATGGACGACGATGAGGAGTTTATTGATATTGAGGATCTGGTAGATTTCTTTAAGAGCGGAAAACAGAAAAAATATAATACGGCCAGTTACAAACTGCATGACTACAGTTATGACGGAAGTTATTCGGTTGTGGACATGCAGAGGATGATAAGAAGAATACCCCAGACACAGTTTGTAGGAAAGATACACGAGGCACTTGATCCTGCTTTTTTGCCCTTAAAAGAGCTTAAAAGCTACGCAGATCACCATGGATATGCCTTCGCCAGTGAGGAGGAGAGATTAAAAAAATTTGAAAGAAACTATCCGATCCTTTGTGAAGAATTTGAAAAGGATAAGAGGAGTATCAGAACCAGACTTCAGATGATACAGGAAATCACGTCTCTGAGGGGATACGAGGCTAAAACGGACGAATTGATTGAAGACACACTTTTTAATGAACATGATTATACCGAAAAAGATCTGACTTCATCTTTTTATCAATGGATAATAGCGACTTATGTCAGACATGCAAAAAGATGGTACACACCGGAAATAATAACGGAAAGAGTGGATGTTTTAAGAGAGAAAAAAAAGCTGACTGAGCTTACAAGATTATCACTTGCATGCATGGATGCAATTGCTTCGATAGATTTAAAAAACGCAGATAGAATTAAAAAAGATATTGATGAGATAACTAAAAACTATGATTATCTTAAAAGTAATCATCAGGTCTTTTATATGCAAAATATACTTGATCAGAGCATATATATGGAAAAAGAGTATGTTCTCGACAGAGTAACAGATGCTCTGATGATATGTAAAGACCTCGGATGTGATGCCAAGGAGTTTGAAAATGGGATCAAGTGGATCGAAAAACTCATCAAGGACGATGATCTGGAGTTTGAGCTTCGATTCAAGACAGGAAGAAAAATAGGTATTCACGATAATTTACTTGGCTTGAAATTTATAAAAGAGACTCTTCTGACTTTTTCAGAAAAAAAGGAAAACAACTATTATAGACAGTTGGTTACAGATGTATTTAAACTTCACGAATCTGCCGGAACATCAGTACAGGACGCGGCTGATGACTATGAATTGTTTAAAAATACGTGTCGGTTTACAGACGCGCAAGAATGTGCGGTTGATGCGCAGATGACACGCATATGCATTATCAATAATCGACCGGATCTGGCAATGCCTTTTGTCAACAATTATTTGGCTGCATATGAATCATTGGCAAAACGGCCTGAGGATTTTGAAGCGGCTCAAAAAGGAGATCTTTCATTCGGAGTGTCTGAGAATGCACATAATGAGATGTTGTATTTTGGATGCTACACGTATCTGAATTGCGGAGATTTATTGAAGGCATGGAATTGTATAGGGGAAATGCCATGGACATCCCCGCAGTTTAAAGATTGGGAAGGAGCATTAAGGCTAGCATTAACGCTTAACAGACAGAATGAACAACCGGGGATCATTGTAAACATAGTCAGGGCGATAATGGCAAATCCGTCTGCAAGCGGGAGATTTGCTGAAATGTTAAGAAATGAGGAGGGAATAAAAGCAGAAATTGATAGGGTTTTGAAGATAATAACGGATAAAAGGTTAAGCTAAAAACTTGAAGGATGTACATTTTAACTTGATTGAAAAGAGAATAAAATAGAGTATGTTACACAAAAACAGTATATGCCATTAATACCGTAGCTGTTTATTTTTGACTGAAGTGAATTGAGTTCTGCATTACGTTATGGTTACATACGGCAAATAGGTGCGAAAGGCTACAATATTTAAGAGTCACAGTAGAATTAGGACTCATGAAAAAAACTAGAGTCTTCCGCGGAAAGGTGGATAAAAATGAAAATAGTATTATTAGATGGAGGGCTTACAAATCAGCTGACTCAATATATATTTGCAAGGTGCTTAGAGGAAAATACTAAGGACAAAAATGAACTAATCTTGCTTGATGATTTATGGTTCTTCTGTCAACATCCGCTTACTGGGGATAAATTAATCGACAAGCGAGTTTCGGAAATAGAGAATCATGATTATCAATTGAACAAATTTCCTAACTTAAAGCATATACAGCTTGCAAGTGAATATTTTGATTCTGATGTATGGGAGGAGATAATAGTAGAAGCAAATAAACGCCCCCCTCTCAGAGGAGGAACTCATTTGCCGCAAATACTTAAAGACAATGGATTGGATTTTTTTATGATAGCAGAGGCTCCAATTTACCAGTTTGACGGAAAAGTAGCAAGAATGCCTTACTACTATTATATGCCGGAAATGCTAAATTCACAAGGGAACTGCTATTATTTTGGCTGGTTTACAAATGGTGGGTGGTTTATGAGCCACGAGCAAATGTTTCGAAAAGAGTTAACGTTACCTCCACTTTGGAAAAAATATGATATTGAAATGCTAAATCTAATACATGATAGTCTTTCAATTTCTGTTCATATCAGACGTGGAGCATATGCATATATAAAAATGACAGATTGTGCATACTTTAAAAATGCATTACAAGCAGTGTATAAACATATTTCTGAAAACAAAAAGAGTAAAACTCCTCGGATATTTGTTTTTTCAGATGAAATCGAGTGGATCAAAGAACATGCTGATGATTACGGACTTGCCAATTCGCCGTATGAAGTAATCTATAGTGTTGAAAATCGTAGTCGAGATGAAAATCAATGTGATTTACAGCTTATGTCCGAATGCGATATAATGATATTGGAATTAAGTAGCGTTTACAGTTATATGGCAGCATTGTTAAATAATAAAAAGGACAAGATTGTAATTAATCCGAACAAATCACGGGGAGTTTTCTGAGAGAGTTTTGGTAAGGGTATGATAAATGAAAAA
>JAEEGK010005688.1_pt1 | contig 30133 bp, 24 predicted proteins | sample 8958771 | NCBI WGS metagenome assembly JAEEGK01 (sample SAMN16246547, study PRJNA631951) | gut metagenome | biome: gut microbiome; feature: rumen; material: SC-attached | host: Bos | place: Iran: Karaj | collected 2018-10 | reverse complement strand
AAAAAAAAAAAAAAAAAAAAAAAAAATAATAATAATAATAATAATAATAATAATAATAATAATAATAATAATAATAATAATAATAATAATAATAATAATAATAATAATAATATAATAATATAATAATAATAATAATAATAATAATAATATAATAAATAATAATAATGGAATTATAATAACATTGGAACAGGAGGAATTGGAGTAGAACTAAAATAATTTATTTTGATAGTCAAAAAGTAGGAAATATAAATGATTTTAATCAAATGCAAGAAAACAATTAAAATTAGAAGGTTATATTAAAAAAGATAATATAGTTGAAGAAAATTCAATTCCAGCTGAATATTATAAAATTCCTGAACCATTAATTCCTATATTATCATTTCAAATTATTAAACAAATATTTTCTAAAGTTTAGAAAAGTATTGAAAGTGGATTTAACAATTACAAGATAAAGTTTTAAAATATCCAAATTCAACTTTATTTGGAAATAAATCAACAAAGAAATTACAGTCACAACTTTAGGAGTATGGGCTTCTTCTTTATAAAATAATATTTCTCAATCACTAATTACAGCTATGGAAATGATAAAAGTAATTTTTCGAAAATTTAGAAATATTCATCGTGAAGGAAATTTAAGAATAGTTTTTGCTAAATATGCAAATGTTAGTATAAGATTATTAATAGAAAGAATAGGAGAATCGATTTTACAATTAAAATAAAAAGAAGAAAATCCTTTATTAGAATTTGTTAATTATAATTTAATAGGAAGTAGAGTATTATTCGAAGATTTTTAATATCAGGTCAAATAAAAAAAATATTAGTAAATTATCAAAGCATTTAATAGGAAGATATATTTTTTTAACAAGATTAATAGGAAATTTTGGATATAAAGAAAATGAAGTTCCCTTATCATCAATAATGACTTATGCAATAAAAGGATAAACAAATCCTCAAAATTTATTAAGAGAACCAGGATTATATTAAAAGTTTCATTATATATATATTCATTTGAAAAAGTAAGAAATTATTTCCAAGATTTAAGATAAACAAATATCTTCATATTATTTATTTCTTATGGTAATAAAATTTTTTTAAATTTTGTAATTAATTTTAAAGAATTTATTCAAAAGCATAAATCTTTAACTTCAAAAAAATGATGTTAATGATATTAATTATATTCTAATTTATAGAAAATATTTGAAATGTTTTGATTAAAAAAATTGGAAATTAAAAATTTTAATTAATTTAACAATTTAAAATAATTTTTTGTTCATATAAATACACAAAATACAACAAATAACACCAAGCCAAATAGAATATATTAAAAGGTTAATATTAACTTTTTTAATATAAATTTTATTAAAATCTAAAAAATCTTTAAGTTCATTTGATTTCTTTTTATTATCTATAGTATTATCATTTGAATTTCTAAATTCAGGTAAATTTAGATTTTCTAAATCTCCTTTTTTAATTTTAATTTTATAAAAACCTTCAATAAAATCTTTAAAATCTTTAATATAAAAATTATCATCAAAATCTTTACATAAATCTGAATTAATAATATAATGCTGAAGTGAATTAATATAACTATCTTTTCTTCTTACTTTTTTTTTCATAGTTTTCCCTAAAATTAAACTTTTATTTTGAGAATCATTATCATCTTCATTTATAGCTTTTGATATTCTATTATCTTTTAAATCTATTAATTTATTAAAAGAAAAATCTTCAGTTAATCTTTTTTCAGCTCTTCTATTTTTAAATTTATTTGGGATTACTATAATTGTGAATTCATTATTTGTTTCAATATTATTTTCTTCCTCATATTGATCATCATATATATGAGTTGTTTTATGAAAATATAAATAGATTTTATCAAATCTTTCTTTTGATAAGAAATTTTTTATTTTTTTTATTACATAATGTCTTTCGTTTATAAATTTATTATTATAAAAAAAATCCTGAAAATTCATTTTTTTAAATTCTTTCCATTTTTTAGTATTTTCATTTTTAGGACTTATAATTTTTAATTTTTGAAACATTAAACTTTCTAAAGTTTGAAATCTAATAGTCATTGCAATATAACCTTTAAATCCAAAAAAATCTTTAATTTTAATATCATCAATTTCACTTTGATTATTTATATCACTATTAAAGTTATCTTTATCACAATTAAAAATTATATTCGAAATAATAAAATGAAAATCAGAAGATTCTCTTTTTTTTTGATTTAACCAAATTTCAATTCCATATTTAATCAAAGTATATTTAAATTTTTTAAAAGAAGTATTACCATCAAATTTTAACTCAGAATAAAAATTATATTCACCAAATAAACTTATTATACTTAAATTTGTTTTAATCCAAATTTCATCAGCATTTAAATCACAATATACAACATCTCCATTATTTAAACAACTTTCTATTTTTTTATCTTCTGAAATTTCTATATTATTTATCTTTTCAATTCTTAAATTTTTTAATTCTTGATATTCTGGATATTTTTCAAAAGCTTTTATAATTTTTTCACATAATTTATTTGTGGAATCTGTATTATCTATAATGATTACTACTTTTGGAGAATTTTCTATGTTTAATTCAGCGTAAATTTCTAATTGTTTTAAGAATTTTTGTTCTCTATCATAAAAAATAAATTTTGAGTTATTTGAATTTTTTTCCTTTATTATATTTGATAAGGTATCTAATGAACCCTCTGAGTCAGTTATAAAATTATCTGACAAATCTTTTTTTATTCCAAACATTTTTATGTATTTTTTTTTGTTAGAAAGAAAAAAATAATAAAAAAATAAAAACTAATTTGAAAATTGAAAAAATTTTTATTATTGGAAAACAGGTAAAAAAGCAAATAAAAAGAAAATAGGAGATATAATTTATTTTATTTATTTCTTTTTATAAGTTGAATAAAAAATTTATTTATTTACTTGTAATTATAATTTTAATTTATTCATGAATTTTAATTTTATTTTTTCCTTTCATTTTTTACTTTATTTTAAATAAATATTTTTTGATTTTTTATGTCAAAAAATTTCATTTGGGGAAATTATAATTATAATAATATTCCTGGGTTACAAGAAAAAATAACTCAAAAATTAAAAGATGTTAAAAATACAATTTCTGAAAATATTGAAAATGTTAAAAATAATAATGTTGTAAATAATATAAAAGAAAAAGTGAAAAATTCAAATATTTTAGAATCATTAACTGATAAAGTAAATGCTTTATCTGAAAATATTAATAAAAAATTATTTAAAAAAGATAATGATAATAATAATGAAGAGCAAATAGTTAATCAATTTAAATTAACAATAAATATAACTGATCATTTAATGAAAGTAATTGGAACAAAAGAGGTTATTTATTATAAGATAAATTTATATTCCTCACTTTCAAATAAAAGTTGGGATATATATCATAAATATAATGAATTTTTAGATTTAAATGAACTTTTAAATAAATTTTATATAAACATTCCTAAAATAGATTTACCAAAAAATATTAATAAAATTATCCCTGTATTATCTGAACACAGGCAATTAATTGAAAATTTAGATAATTTTTTAAAAACAATTATAACAAGACAAGATTTAATTTCTTCAAAATATGTTATAAATTTTTTAAAATTAGAAAACCATTATAAAGGAATATCATTATTTCATCCTTTAGAATTATATGAAACAAACGAAAATATTCAATTTGAAGTATCTAATATGTTTTATTACCAAAAAGCAAGATTACTTTTTATAGGAACTGGATTAGCACAAAATAAACTTATTGATGGTATTACTTCTAAAATTCATAGTATGTTTAAAAAAAATTCTTCTTCTTTTAAAGCAGTAAAAGGACAAATTTTAATATATAATATAATAAGTAGTCATGATGGGGAAATAATGTTTATTGAATTATTTTCTAAAGATTTATATAGTGAAGTTTCTTCACTTGATTATTTTTTTGAAAAAAATTGTTTATGTATTGGGATGAGTAATGGAGAAATTCAATTATATAAAATATATACTACAGAATCTAGTGAAACTTCAAAAGAATTTGTTGAATATTCAGGAAATATAACTTGTCACTATACTCCTATTTTAGGATGTTTAATAAATTTTGAATTAGCATATATTTATTCATTTGCAAAATATGACCAAACAATTAAAATTAGTGAAATCAATTATACTACTCTGATGAAAGAAAGTTTAATAATAAAAAATAAATTATTAGATATTGATTCCAGTATTTCTGATCAAAGAATTTTAATTTGTGATATTAAAGGTAATGTTCATATTATTGATATAACTCAAGATTATTTAGAGCCTAAAGTTATTCAAGTTATTTATGATATGATAGATCCTAAGAAATTATCTTTATTTAAAATTCAATATATAAAAGATTCAAATTTTCTTTTTGTGGGACAAAAAGATGGTCAATTATCTATATATTATATAGAAGATTTTACAATAAAAAAAATTAAAAATGTAAATTTTTTCTCAAATATAGAAATTAGAGATGTTTGTGTTAATGAAAAAAATGAATTATATATAGCATTAAGTAATGGAAGTATTTCTATATATAAACATAATTTTCAGAATGCAGATTATATTTTGGATGCTCATTTAAAAGGAGTTTGTTGTTTATTTTGGAATATTGAAAAAAAATCACTTTTATCAGGAGGTGAAGATAAATATATAAAAATGAATCAAATTCCTATAAAATTTCCTTCTGATTTAATCAGAGAAAATGAGAGTGAAAATAATAGAAATATTTTTAATGATATATTTAATAATTTTGATTCTTTAGGGATTTATCAAAATAATAATAAAAATAATTATGATTTATATAGTTTTGATATTTATGCAAAAACAATTTATTCTGAAGATTTAGACGGTTGGTCAAGTGAAATAAATTAAATTTAAAAATAATATAAAATTTAAATTATTAAAAATTAATTCTTTTCATTATAATTATGGTAATTATTATCATTATTTTTCTCATTTAATTCTTCTTGAACTTTTTTTAATCTATTATTTAAATCTTGTTCCATATTTTTTATTGACATAAGTGAGAGATAAAAGCTATTTAAAATTTCATTGATTTCATTATCATTAACATATAATTTATCATTAGAATCTTGATCTTCAACATCATAACCATATTCATTTCTTTTATTAAATAAATTATTATTTCCTTTATCTTGTAATTTATCATTCATTTCTTCAATATCATTTCCAATTTCATTTACTTTTTCAGAAATAGTATTAATATTATTATAAAATTGTCCGTCTTTATTATCACCATTAGGTAATTGACTAACATTATCTAAAGTTCTTTTTAATTTTCTATGCATAAATTCTAATTGAGCAATCATTTGATCTCCAGTTTCATTTATATCTTTTAATTTATTTAAAGTTGAATTTGAATTGTTTTGTAATTTTTCTCTATATGACATTATTTCTCTTACAGAATCAAAACAAGAATTTAATTGTAAATCTAATATTTGAAATTTATCTGTTAATTGACTCATTTTTGATTGTTGTTGTTCTAATGTATTATTCCATGAATTTACAGCTTCTTCTATTGTTTTTTTTTCTAAGGCAGCTATTGTCATTTGATCTAATTCAATTATATCATTTAAAAGTTGTTCTGGACTTTTAATATTTAATTTATTTTGGTCTTCTTTTTTTTTATTTGGATCATTTTGATTTGATGAGGTATTAATTGTATTATTATTATTATTATTATTATCATTATTACTAGTATCATTCTGATTTAAATTTTTATTATTCTGATTATTGGGAATTTTTTGTGTATTTGGGGTATTATTTAAATTTCCAAAAGGAGGATTTGATGATGATGTTTGGCTGGTTGATTGTTGATTTAAATTAAATATATTATTTTGGTTATTTAACTCAGTTTTATTATTGTTACTTAAATTTGAATTTATATTAGTTTGGTTGTTCATATTAAATAAATTTGCATTAGACTGTGGAAATAAATTTTTTGTTTCTGAAGATTTATTGATGTTATTATTAATCCCAAAAAGTGGTTTATTTTCTTTTTGATTATTGTCATTGACCCCGAAATTAAAAGTGTTATTATTAGACATTTATTTTATTATTTATATTTAAAAGAATTAATTATTCATAACAAAAAATTATTTTTGAATTAATTTTTATTTAAAAATTATAGTATGTCTACTGATTTAGAAGAAAATGAAAAAAAAAAAATAAATTTTTCGAAAGATGAATTATCAACACCCAAAAATAAATATCTATACAATAGAGATGATTATGTAATTAATAATTGTCAATCCCCAAAAATAATATTAATTTCAATGATTATTTCAGTTTCTTATAATTTAATTTTTGGAATTTTATTATTGATTTATAATGAAAAATCCCTTCCTAATAATTGTAAAAATTTAAAATGGTGTAATAGAATAGTATATTTTTTTCTTTTTATTTCGGCAATTTTAATTATTTATTTAGGAATAATTCAAATAAAAAATTATATTGATTCTGAATTTATTCAAAAAACTTTAAGAAGAAGAACAATAATTAATGGATCAATAACATTATTTATTGCATTGATTTTAACAATAATTTATTCCTCAACAAAAAATAAAAAAATTTGTGGCCATGTGGCAAAAATTGATTTAGTATTTATTATTTTTGAATGGATAATAATTTTTATGACATTATCTTGTTTTTTTAGTATATTTTTCTATATTATATGTTGTAAATCAAAAAACAAAGATTATAATGAGGATGATGAAATTAAAGAGGAAGATATGAAAAAATATATTTAAAATTTTTTATGTAATTAATGTTTCTATTATTTATATATTTTAATAATCTTCATTAAATCTAAAATTAATTTTTATTTTATTTAATATGAAAACAATTATTGAAAAATTTAATGATCCTCAACAATTATCTTATGAATTACAGAAAAGGAAAAAAGATGTATTTTTTTGGATAGCTGCAATCACAATAGTAACATTTATAACAATTTTTATATCAAGTAATGATTATTCTTTCCTTTTAGTGTTATCTGCTTTAGCTCAAATGTTTGCATTTATAATAGTATTAATAAAAATTTATTCAATTCAAAATTCATCTGGATTATCAGTAAATACATTAATATGTTATGCTTTATTATTGACAGCAAGATTATTTACAAATTTATTATTTAGCGGTTATTTACCAAGTGATAATTCAGGTGATTGGTTTTATCAATTAACAGAATTTATATCTTTATTGTGTGTTTTATTATTAATATTTTTAACTTTAAAAGTATATAAAGAAACTTCAGATTATAAAAATGATAAAGTTCCTTTTTATTATTTAGCAATTCCAACTTTTATTTTAGCATGTATTGTGCATACTTCATTAAATGGGTTTTTACCTACTGATATAACATGGTCTTTTTCAATGTATTTAGAAGCTGTTGCAATATTTCCTCAAATTCAATTATTTGTTGTCAAACAAGGACAAATTGAAACTTATACAAGTCATTATGTTGCTTTATGTGGTTTAAGTAGGTTATTATCATTAATTTTTTGGTGGGATACATATCCTGAATTAAATACTGATGAAGGAAATTCTATTTCATTATTTTGTGGATATTGTGGTTATTTTATTATTGCTTCACAAGTTATTCAATTACTAATTATGCTGGATTATTATTATTTATATTTTAAAAGTTTATTTAAAGGAGAATCAATGAATACTCTTAATATTTAATTATATAAATGATTTTAAAAATTAAAATTATTTATTTTTTTAAAATTAAACTTTAACAGAAAAATCAGAAATTTTAAGTGTCATTTAAATTTTATTCATAATGGTAAATTAAAACAAATGAAATTTATTTTATACATTTTTAATATGTAAAATTAATGATTTGTAAAAATAATCTTATTACAATAAATAATTAATTAAATTCTAAGTTATTTATTTAAAAAGTTTAATTATTATTCTTTATAAAAAATTAAATTATGTCTAAATCAAAATCAAATTATCATATTTTTAAATTTAATGATAACAATAATAAAAATACTCATAAAATGCATATGAAAAATATATTTTCTGATGAATTTTCAAATAATCAAACAATACCTAAGAAAATTAATATCCTGTTAACTTCCATAAATTCAGATATTGCAAAATTCAAAATTAGGAAAGAACTGACAAAAAAATTATTATCTACTGATAGAGAAAGTTATACATATAGAACTAATATTAATAAAGATGAAATTATTTTTAATAAAACACATAAAAATTTCAATTTAAAATTTTTTTCTAAAGTTAAAAAACACAATTATATAAAAAGTTTATTTAAAAACTTTTTAAAAAGTCTTCAAAAACATTTTTTCCATATATATACAGATTTCGAAAGTTATTTTAACTTATTTTTAAATGAGAATGAAAAAATAAAAAACTCTGATTTATATCAATATGATATTTTTAAATCAGTTTTAGAAAAATTTAGAGAAAAAAATAATATTTCAAAAAATGATATCACAACAAATAACTTATATTTAATTGTTTTGGAGGAATTATTAAGAGATTATGTAAATTTACTTATTCAATACACCTCAAATAATTGTACTTCCTTTATTTTAAATTTTTTAAATGCTTATAAAAGAATAATGATAACAAACTTTGAAATATATTCAGAAAAAATTTCAATTAAGGATGAACAAATCAAAACATTAAGAGAAACTATGGATTTATTAAAAGAAAGAATTTCTAACTTTGAAAATATTCAATATGATAAAGATTCAGAAAGAAAAAGATTTGAAGAAAGTAAAAAAAATTTAGAAAATATAATTGAAACTCAATCAAAAGATATAGATAATTTAAGGGCAAAGATTACTGAACTTGAAGGAGAAATTTCAATTAAAGATTACAAAATTAAAATGTTATCAAATAAACAAGACGAAAAAAAAGTAATAAATAATCTAAATGAAAATATTGATGATGAATATGAAGAAAGATTAGGATATAAATATTTATTAAAAGAACGTCTTGAAAGAATCAGATATAAGAAATTTAAAACAAATATTCAAAATAAAAATTTAAAACTAAATGAATGATAGAACATAAAGTTATAAATAATAATTAAAGTATATTAAATAGTTAAGTTAAAATATTGATTATATAAAATAATTCTAATTATACAAATTAAATTGAAATACATTATCAGAATTAATATATTTTTTCTAGATAAAATAAATTTTAAAATATAGAATCAATCAGTCATATAACAACATTTAATTAATATGAATTTTTTGAAATTATTTAAATTCACATAATAGACCATATTACTATATTAATGTACATGAATATTTTAATAAATCTTAAAATATATTGAATAACTATTATGCTATTTGAGTAATTCATATATATAATATTCTTGTTTATAATAATTAATTTTTTAAAAATGTCGAAAAGAAACACAGATCTAAATATGACTTCATCAAAAATATATTCTTGTGATTCTATCAATGTTAATTATTTATCAACAGAATCCATAAAAACAAATTCAAAGTTATTAACTAGAAATCCTTTAAATCATTCAAATCATAAAATTTTACTTACATCAATTTATGATTTACCATTACTAAATAAAGCAAAGAAAAATGCCCAACCTTCAAAATCAGAAAGAAGTGAAGATAAAATAAAAATAGTAAAAAAATATAAAGTAAATTCATTATTAAAAACTTTTCAAAATAATCAATTAAAAAAAAATAAAAATGAATCTTTTAATGGGAAAAATCATTATAAAACAGAATTAAATTCTCCAGAAAAAGAAGAAAAAGAACTTAAAAAAAAAGATTTAACAACATCAAAAATTGAAACTCTTTTAAAAGATAAATTTTATATTGATGTAGAAAATAGACTTTCAAGTAATTTTAGAAGTAGAAAATTTATGGATGAAATGCTTAGAGATAGACTTGTTCATTTAAAAAAAATTTCTACTTTTTGGAAAGGAGTTGCTGATTATGTTAATCCTATAATTTCAATTGAAAAATTTAAAGTTCATAAAATAAAAAATGGATTTCCAATTGAAACAGAAGAAAAAAAACCAAATATTAAAAAATATGTTCCTAAACTTTATACTGGTGATGTTATTAGTAAAATGATTCATGAAAATAAAAAACAAAGAGAGAAAATACTTCTTCAAAAATTAATTGAAGAAAAAAAGGATTATAACTTTTATAATTATTAAATATAAATAATTATTCAATTTTAAATTTATAAATATGAAAAATTTAGATATATAATTATTAAAATTTAAAAATAAAATGTATTCCTTAACAAATGAAGAAGATGATTATTATTGTCATATATTATGTGGCTGTGGAAGGAAATATAGAGCAGAAGAAATGTATATTTGTTATAATTGTAATAAAGTAATGTGTAGATTTTGTATATCTTCTGAATACGAATATTCAGGATGTAAAAATAGTTGTTCGCGAAATAGAATAATAAGTAAACAAAGTTCAAATGATAAAAAAAATAAATGTGATGTTTGTTTAGAATGTCCAAAATGTTTTTCAGCTTTAATCAAAAGAAATTTAAATGGTAATTTCATGTATGTTTGTTCTTATTGTTATTATGACACATCAAATATAAGACTTTCAAAGACTAAAGAAGTTGAATTAGATCTTACTGTTGGAAAAATACAAGAATCTTCTTCTGGAGGTTATTTAAAAAAAATGTATGTTTACATATGTAAAAAATTAAAAGATAATATGTTTTCAGATAATAAAATGAAAATACCTGTGAGTAAAAATAACTATTCAACAACTACAGAAATAAAACAAATTGTCAATAAAGCAATGGAACAAGGTCCTTGGAGTATAGAAAAATTAGAAAAAGAAATAAAAAACGAAATCGATGAAATTGAAGAAAAAGAACAATTACCAATAAAATATGATGATTCATATATTAAAAATGCTAATTTATATACTGCTTTTACTCTAATTATGCAGTATATTGGAACTTCAATTGATTATTCTGATAATGATATAAATAATATTGATGAATTAAAAGAAAAGCTAATGGATGATTTAAATCCTAGATATATTTCTAATTTAGAACAAAGATATAATCATGTTATATTTCAACATCCTTATGTTGAAATGCAATTTCCAAATTTTTTTGATTTAATTCCAAATAAATCTGAAGTTGTTAAAAAATGTAAACAATGTAGAAAGATTATTATTCAAGCTGCTGCTGCTGATTATGTTGGAGATAATAGAATTAAAACTATTAAATTTGATATTGGACATATGTTTATTAAACAATTTCCAGTAGAAAGTATATATAAAATTGATCTTGAAAATAAAGTTTTAATGATTAAATTTTTACTTTATGAATTTAAAGAAGTTACTTTACATTTTAAAGAAGATGAAACGAGTGAAGTAAAATGTATTATTCCTGAAGATTCTTATATAATTGGAACTGCTATTCCTGAAGATGACTTTATATTTAAAAGTACTGAAAAATCAATTATTGTTAATTTTAAATTTAAAGATGATTACATAAATAAGTTAATAAAAGACTCTTATCATATATTTAAATTATTAATTGAAGCTGAATATGACAGAGGAGGAGTTGAAACTAAATCTAAATTACATTATGGAACTGAAATTAAATTTAAAATAAATTGACAAAAATATTGAAAAAAAATTATAGAATTATTAAATTATAATTTTTGATTATATATTATTTCTGAGTAAAAGTTTCAAAATTTTTTAATTAAATATTTCATTAATTTAAATTAGAAAAATATAAATTTTAAAAATTATTTTTTCTGTTATTCCTTTTTTCCTTTATATTTTTATAAAGAATAGAAATTTCATCTATATTTTGTTCCCTACGAGGTAATACTTGATATCTAAAATCACTTTTTTTTATTCTGTTATAATTTTTTAAAGCTGAAACTGTTGTAGTATATGAAAGGTTGAAATTATTATTATTATTTTTATTAAAAATATCTTCAAATTTTGGAGAAATAGAATTTCTAAAAGAATTAGATATAAAATCAATTTCTTTTTTTATTCTTGTTTTATATTTTTTATTTGAATTTGTCCTATATTTAATTAAGTTATCATTTGAAGGATATAAATTATGAAATAACATTTGTTCATTATTTATTTTTGAAAGATCATTTTGATTTAAAATATTAGAAGAGATTCTTCTAATTTTTAAACTACTTTGTCTTGTTTTGTTGTTTCTTGGCGTTAAAATACTATTTTGTAACTTATAAGAAAATACATTATAATCAGAAGGAATTGTTTCTATATTATAATTGCTATCTCTCATTGAATAATTATTATTTAAATTTTCTCTTTTATTTAATTCTGAGGACATAATCTAAATTTTATTAAATCAATCGTTTACTCTTTTTAATTTTTCTTTGAAACTAGACATTTTTCTTTTTTAAATAATGAATAAAATTAAATAAATATAAATAATTTTTTTTATTTCTTCAAATTAATTAAATTAATTATTAAAGAAAAAATCATTTTCTTTAACTAATTCATCTTTATTGACAATTTTTCTACAAAGAGGACATTTATTATTATTATTAAATAAATAATTCCAACAATTAATACAAAGTATATGATTACATTTAGCTCTATATAATATTTTTAAATCTTCAGAGAAACAAACAGGACATTTAACTTGATCAAATAAATCATCATCATCAATTCTTTCTTTTTTTTGACCTAGAAGATTAAAATCAACTAAATCAAGTTTATTATTTTTTTCAATAGACATATCTTCATAAAATTTTTGAATTACATTTAAATACTTTTGGAATTCATATTCATAGTCAAAATATCTAATTTGACAAATAGTTTTTAACCAATCTGAAAATAAATCAATGTGTTCTTTAAATCTAGAATCAATACAAATTAAACATCCATAATCATGAATATGTCTTATAATTCTTCCAAGACATTGATTAGTTGTTTTCATAGCTTCAATAACATACCATTTAGCCCCTGAAAGAGGTGCATTATTAATAAATATATTTGAAGACTTATTACAATATTCTTTATAATTATCATTTAACATTTTTTTCTTCATATAAACTTTAGGGTCTGAAATATCTGGAAATGGAATTCCTATACAAATTACCATTCTTCCATAATCATCTGAAAAATCTATTCCTTCTGAATTTATTCCTCGTGCAACTGTAAATAAAACAGAATTTAAATCTTCTGTAAAATTTTCAATTGATTTTCTAAACTCTTTTGAATCTATATTTACTTTTTTATATTTTTCTATTTCTTTTATTATTTGATTGTCCAACCAGTTAACATAATATTTATTCATTTTTTCATATGAAGAAAAAAAAATTAATATTCCTCCTTTATTCACTCTTTTTATTAAATTTAATACGATCATTCCTATCTTATATATCATTTTTTCATTTTTATCTTTTTCTTCTTGATTTTTAAATTCTTTATATCTTAAATTGAAATTAGTATTCAAATAACTACATATTAAATCAAATTTTATATGAGATGGATGAATTAAATTTGAATTTTTTAATTGAATTTTAAAAGATGTATTTAATTGGCTTTCAAAAAAATTTATTGGAGTTAATGTTCCAGAAGATAATATTAAACTTCTTAATTTAGATTTTTTTAATGTATTAAAGTTTTTTAATGGAGAAATACATTCTATTTTTAAATTTCTTTTATTATTTTTAGGATTAGCTTTTAATACAAAAAAATATGAAGAAGTTTCTTCTTCATTCTTAAACATTATATAATTTTGAAAATTTGATAAAAAATTTATTAAATCATCAAAAGATTCTAATTTTTTTTTATTATTGTGTGTTTCTTTATTTTTTAATTCTTTTTTTTGATATATTAAAAAATTTTTTTTTTTCATGGTTAAAAAATTTTGAAGAAATATCATTAATTTATCTTTGGGATTATTTGATACATTATTCTCATTATTAATATTTTGAAAGTTTTCTATAATAGAAGGATCATAAGGGATATAAAAAAAATCTTTTAATTCATCTAAATTTAAAAAGAGTGTATTTTTAACATATATTTTCTGAGAAGAAAGATTAGGTATTTCAGTTTCTCTAATTTTTTTACCTAAATGTTTCATAATATTAATGACGAGATTATAACTTTGAAAATTGAATGTATCATCTATTTCATTAATTGTTTTATCTGAAGAGTCAATAACTCTTTGTAACAAATTTTGAATATCTTGACATATATAATAATTGATGGAAGTTGAACTTACATTTTCTAAAACTTCAATAATATTATGACCTTCATCAAGAATTACAATTGAATCTTCAACATCAATTTTTAATATCTTTCTCATATAAGGATTTAAAATATATTGATAGGGTAATATAATTAGATTTGCTACACTTTTTGCTTTTTTTATATTGTAATAATATGGACAAAAATAGTTTTCTTTTCCTTTTTTACACATTGATTCAATATTTAAATTATTATAATCTATTTTTGGAAGATTTATTGTTTTATTATAATAACCACATATAATGTTTTGATTATTATTTTCTCCTATATTTTTATTTAATTGAATTAATTCTTCTCTTATCTTTATATTTTTATCTTTTTGATTATTTGAATCCAATATTTCTTTTAAATTTGTTAATCCATATGTTATATCTGAAACTAGAAATTTATAAATTGTATTAATATATTTTTCAATATTTTCTTTAAATTCAAACAATTGAACTTCTAAATCTATATCTTTTTTTTCATTATTTTTTAAAATTGTTTCAATTTGCTTAATAATATAATTTTTAAGATTTATAATTTTTGAATGATCAATATTTTGAAAATTATTGTTACATATTTTACACATTTCATTCAATTGATTTTTTTTGTATAATTGTTTCATTTCTTCATGAATACAAAATACATCTCTAGAACAAACAATAGAAGTAATAGGATCATAATTAGTTTTATTTAATTCTTTAATAATACCATTCATTTGACTATGAGTTCTAGTAGCATAAAATATTTTCCCTTTGAAATTATTTTTACTTTGATTTATTCTAACCCAACCTAAAACAGAAGTTAAAAGACATAAAGTCTTTCCTGAACCAGTAGGTGATTCAAGTGCTGCATATTCTTTTGAATTTAAAGCTTCTATTACTTTTTCCATATATTTTATTTGATTTGGATATGGTTTAAAAGGAAAATTGATTGGAATTTGATTTATACATAATTTATATTGAGGATTTTGTTCTTTTTTTAATTTAATAGGCAAATGAAGAGTTATTTCATCTTCATATTTAATTTCTTTTTTATTTTTTTTCATTTAAATTTTTTTTTTGAAAAAATAAACAAACAACAATTTTTGTTCTAAATAAATCTTTTTTTTAAGAAAAATCTAAATTAATTAAAAATTAGAATAATAGAAATAAAAATAAAATAATTTTACTAAAATTATAAAACACTTAAAAAAAAAATGTCTTTCAATTCCAAAAAATTAAAAGTAATTTTTATAATAGGATTCTGCTTTACAATTATTTTATTTAAACAATATATGTTAATACCAGATCCATGTAAAAGCTCATGTAAAAGAATTAATAGTGAGATTGATTTAATCAATTGTCTTGATGCATGTTCTGCAAATTATTTAGATTTAATACCAAACAAAGGAATTTCTTTTCAAAAGTTATTATTTACTTTATCAATTACTTTATTTTTAACTTTTATATTAATTAGGTTCATTAATACTATGATTATTCATGAAGATAATAAATTTTACCAAAAAATACAATATTTATATTCATATTTTTCTAATAAATCTATCTTTGAAACTTTAATTTCTAAATACTTTTTTAATGCAAATGATAAAGACTATATTAAATTAAGTGATCATGATGAATAAATATTTTTATTAAAATAAAAAAAAATATGAACTTCAAATTTTTTTTATTTAAAAAAATTAAGTAATAAAAAATATTAAATTATTATTTTTTTCCATTATTCACATTCACAAATTTCTGAGATAAGATTTCTCTATAATTATTATTTTTAAATGATTTTTTAAAATCTTCAATTTCTCTTTCATTATAATAATCATTTAATAAATTAATATTATGTTTAACTTTATTTTTATTAATAATAAGATTCGGGTTTGAATTCTGTCTTTTATAATTATCTATATTATTTTTATTCTTTAAATTACTATTGATAATATTAATATAAGAATTATTATTCATATCATTTATAAAACTTAAATTCCTTTTATGAGGATTCATTAATTGATTAAATTTTCTTTGTACAGAAACACTAATATCGTTATAATCATTTATAATTTTAAGATCTTTTACTTGAACTTTTGGTCTATTCATTAAATCATTATTTTCAGAATTTCCTAATTTCTTCTTCATACTATAAATTTGATATACTAATTTAAAAGATTTATCTGAACTTTGATTTCTTTCATTACCAAAAACTTTATTAAAATTTTTATTTATATATTGTTGAGGTTGAATATTATTATTTTGTTTTTTTAATTTTATATTAAATGATGAATTACTTCTATTATATTTTTCTAAATCATTTGACTTTATATTATTAATATTATTATTTTTATTCATATCTGATATATTATATAAAGGGACATTTACTGATAAATTTTGTTGAGTAGGTGAATAAAATGTTCTGTCAATTACTTTTTTAAAATAAGAAAAATTTTCATTTACAAATTTTTTATTTTTTTGTGCTTTTAAAGGAAAAGCATAATCAAAAGATAAATCTTTAACGTCAATATTTTTAGTTTTGTTTTTTGAAAATTTTGAAAAATCATTTTCTCCTTTTATATAAGTATTATTATTAACATTTGGGAAATTAAAATTATAAAAAGACTTCATTTAATTTTTAAATTTAAATAAAAAATTTATCAATTAATGTTAATAAATTACCAAAATGAACCTGAAAAAATAACAATAACATTAATATTTGAAGATAAAGAAAGTCAAATTTCTTTTAATCCACAAGACATAAATTTAGAAGATACAAAATTTATGTTTATGTGTTCTTGTGAGAGTCTTTGTGATACAGAATTTGATATTTTAGATTTTTCAGGAAAAATTATAGATATAAATTTAATAAATGAATTTAAAAATAAATCAATTTTTTATATAAGAAAAAAACAAACTAATAAATTATCCAATTTAATTGTTGATGGAAGAAGAAAATTATATGTTGAAATTGAACCTTTAAGACATATTGAAAGTCAATTTGCAATAAAATTTATGTTAATAGGTTCAAATTTATTTAAACTTACAAATAAAGGAGTTACTCATTTAAGATTATTTCAATTAAGTAATGATTCAAAAAGAATTTTATGGTATTCAAAATCCAAAAATTTAAAAGAAGCTAATTTATCAATTGAAAATATTAAAGATATATCACTTGGTCAAGTTAGTGAAAAATTTTGTAAATTTCCTAATAAAGCTTTAGAACTATTATCTTTTAGTATTTATTATTATAATAAAAATAATTATTATTCATCTTTAGATTTAACTTGTAAAAATGAATATGAATTTAATTTATGGGTTCTTGGGATTAAAGCTTTATATTCTCATATAAAAGGTAAAATAATTTCAAAAAATGATTTATTAAGACATTGTTATAAATATCATGAAGAAATTAATAAAGGTAATATTTCTAAATGTTCTAATTTTTTATTTAATAATATTGAAAATGATTTTTTAACTCCGAAAAAAAATCTAACTTTAGAAAATAGATATTCAACTATTTTTGATATATCAAAAGGATTATTAGTTAATTGCCAAAAACTTGAAAAATTGAGAGGAGGAATTGAAGAAATTAAAGAAAAAGATATATTAAATAATTATAATGAAAATAATATTGAAGGTTATCAACTATTATTTGATGAAGAAGATATTGTAGAAGATTTAGAAACTCAAAAAAATCAAATGATAAACTTATTTAATAATTGTGAAAAAGAAATAACTATTTCTTTATATAACTTTTTAAAATGGTACAATGAAAATAATAATCAAATTAATGTAGAAGAGAATGAGAAAAAAGAATTCAATGATATTATGATTCAATTAAAATTTAGTTATGATTCTTATTTACCAAGTATTAAAATCATTAAAGAAATTAATATAAAAGAAGAAGAAAATAAAATTAATCACAAAGATTTTTTAAAAAATTTAGATATTCAAACCTGGAAAATTGAAGTTGATTTAGAAAATATAAACGACATCCTCATTAGATTTAAATCCTCTCAAAATCCAACAATAATAAATAATATAAAATCAATATTAAAAGAAATAACAAAATAACCAAAAAAATAAAAATAAAAAAATAATAAAAAAAAACATAATAAAAAAATAAAAAAATATAAATTACAAATAGTTTTTCCAATTAAATAACTGCAAATAACTAAATTAGTATAATTTAATTAGCATCTAAACCTAATTCTTTAGCTTCTTCTTGAGTCAATTGACATTCAATAGTGAATTCTTTATTAACTTCTTCTGGAGTTTTTCCTTTCATAAAAGCAGCAATTTTAGCACAAGCTAAATCATGTAAATGATCTAGTTCAAGAATAACACCAGCATTAATTAAATGAAAAGCATTTTCATAACTTACATTATCAATAAAATCAAAATCCCATTTATCAACATCTTTACTTAAATCATTTCCTGATAAAGTTTCTGGAATTGGTTTTGGATCTGAATCTTTATAATGTTCTAAATATTGAACTACATATTCTAAAGGCTCTCCTTTTATATCTTCTAATTCTATTTCCTTTTTTCCATTATCTATTTGAGTTTGAAGATATTTTGATTTTGCACATGCTTCTGGAGATATTTTACTTGATTGATTGTCATTACTTAATAATGTTATTGACATTTTTTTTTGATTTTATAATCATGTTTTTTTAATTTTTATTTATAAATGAGTTAATTATTTTTTTTAATATATTTAAATAGTATGTTAAGTTGTTGTTTATTTTTTTATAAGAATTTATTAATTATTTTTACAACAAATAGCTTTTGTTTTAACGTGATTTTCAGAATTAAGAGAAAGATTTTGTGTTGATTTTTTACGAGATGTTTTATTAATATTCTTATTCAAAATTTCATTTATCATTTCTAATACTGGGTCATGAATATTAATATTTAATTTACAAGATATTTCAAAATATTTAACATTTAATTCCTTTGCTTTCAAATTAGCTTGTTCTAAACTAATTTTTCTAGTAAGATCAATTTTATTACCTAATAAATAAAGAATACAATTTGTTTTATTATTATGATCATTAATATCTTGAATCCAATTGGAAATATTATTAAAAGTATCAGGATTTTCTAAATCAAAAAATAATAATATTCCATCACAATTACGATAAAATTTACTAGGAACAGCTCTAAATTTTTCTTGACCAACAGTATCCCAAACCAATAATTTTATTATAGTATTATCTTTTTTGAGAATTTGATATTGAAAATCTATTCCCAATGTTGATAATTCATTTTCATTATATTCATTGTTGAAAAATCTATTTATGAATGATGTTTTTCCAACTGAACTATCACCTAATAATAATAATTTTACTGTTAAATATTCATTTAGAATATTTAATATTTTTTTATTATTTTGATTTAAGAAAGAAAAATAATTTAATGAAATATTATTTGATTTATCATTTAAATTTCTATTTATTTGATTTATTAATTCAATGAGATTATTATCTTCATTTTTTAAGGATATTTCATATTTTATAAATGTTTTATTTGATTCCAAAAAATTTTTTATATCATCTTCATTTATTTTATTTTCATTTATCAAATCTTTTTTGTTCATAATTAAAATTTTTTTTGTGTATGGAAAATTTTCTAAATTTAAGAGAGAAATTAATTTTTTAATAATTTCAAAAGAATTATTATTTGAAATATCAACAATAAATAATGAACATTGACAATGAAATAAGCAAGATTTATAAACACGAACTTCTTTTTCTAAATTTTCATTATCTAATAATATTTCATAACAATCAATATTTAATAAGCTTTTTAAAGACATTTTTATTCTAATTGTTGAAATATTATAGTTAATGTTGGATTTTTTATTTTGTGATTGATTATTTTTTACTTTAAATGAATTTGCATTTATTTTTGATATTAATGTTGATTTTCCTACTTCTTTTCCTCCAAATATCACAAGTTTTGATATAGACTCAAATTCTGCATTATCTTCCATTGAAATAATTCAAAATTTTATTCATTCTTTTATTAAAAATATTTTTTATCGATAAAAAATTTTCTAAATTAACTGATTTAATTGAATTAAAAAGTGATTAAGTAAAAAAGTAATAAAAAAATAGTTTATTATTAAATATGTTTCTTGATTCATCTAATAATAAAAATATATTTTAGAGCAATAAATCGAGGAAAAAATGAATTAAATTTTACAAATATTTCAAAAATAAACATAAAAGAGAATATATTAGTAAAAACAAAAAAAAAATTATTCAAATTCCATTTTGAACAAATTAATTATAAAAAAATTTGAGAATGTTTTAAAAAATATAAATAAAATAATTCTAAATTTAAAAAAAAGAAATTCCAAAGTATAATATTAAAGATTTACAAGAAACATTGTTAAAATTAATCAAGAAATTCTCATTTTATTATTTTAAATTCGTAAAAAGAAAATTAATTAATTGAAAAAGATGATTTATATTTAACTTCTTTTCAACTTAATGAAAATAAAAAAATTAATACAATTAAAAAAAGATATTCAGAAAAAAAAATTTGTAAAAAGAAATAAAAATTCTATTCAAAAAAAAAAATTAATTGTAAGTTATGAAAATGAATTAATTAGAAGTGAAAATAATGATTTTTAGAATTTTGTTTCAATTCTAATTTACAAAAAAATATGAAGAAATGAATCGAAAAATATTGTTTCTATATTCCAAATATTTTTTAAAATTTCTAATAATAATAATTTAATATTGGGATTAATGAAAAAAAATTAATATAGAAATAAATAAAAAAATTCAAATAGAGAAATATTTAAAAAATATAAATATTTCTTTGAAAAAGTTAGTTTTATCAGTAATTATTTAATTATAAATTTAAAAAAAAACTTTTTAATTTTTTTTTACCTTGATTAACAATTAAATAAATAAAATATTTTTTATTGAAGTATTAAATAAAGAAATGTTTAAAACATTTTGTCAGTTGTATCTCTATAAGATTTATTAATAGTTGAATAATTTGTACTATTATTTTCCCATTTATTATTTAATTCAGTCATTATTTCTTTTTTTAAATTTTCATTTTTCAAATGTCTTGAATTTTTCATTGTTTGATTCATAATATTATAAGGATTATTTAATTTTTGAGGTTTATTAAATTTAAATGAAATTCCTTTATTTACTCCTTTCAAATTAGAATCAGATTTAAATTTATTATGATCTATGAGAATACCATTATCAATGTCTAAAAATGATTTATAATTTAAATAATCTCTTTTAGTTTCTTCAATTAAAGTTAAAATTGTTCTTCTTGATTTTTCCCCTTTTACAGGAGCATTTAATAAATTATTTAAATTTCTAAATTTCTCTGAATTCTCTGCTTTTCTTAAAACACCAGTTAAAATTTTTTTTTTTTTTTGTATTGGATGTGGATTATATAATTCATCATATAAAACTTTCATTTTTTGATTTAATTCATGTTTCTTCCTGAAATCCATTTTTTATTTATATTTTATAAAATTAAAAGAAAAATAAAAAAATAAAGAAATAAAAATCTGTTTTTACTTTTTATTATTTATATTTAAATTATTATTTTGACCTCTAACATCATAATAATATTGAGGAGGAAATCTCCAATCTTTACTTACATCACTTCTCATTGGTCCATTTAAATAATAATTATAAGTAGGATCTCCAAATCTACTATTTCCATAATCATTTTTATATGAATTGTATTGATTGTATGTGATATTATTGTTATCATAAAAATAATAAGGCCTTAATTTATTTCCTTTATCATCATATAATATATAATCTGGTATTGTTTGGGATACTGCAGATTTTGTATGAAAATCTTGTTTAATATCATTTAAATTATATCTTATGTTTTTTGGATATATTTTATCATAGTAATTATTTCTTATTGGTCTATTGAAAGTATTTCCTTGATAATTTCCAGGATAAATTTTCATTCCTAATTCTGTGTAATAAGGTGTTTTATTTGGATTTTGATAGTAATTATTATTATTGTATGATTTATTCATTTCCATACTTTTATTTATATTATAATTAAAATTAGTGTTTAGTGATCTGTCATAATATATATCATCATAATTTTCATTTTGAATTTTATGAGGTTCACTTTTTATATAATTTCTTTGACTTAAATTTTGGTTTTGGTTATTATTTAAATTTCGATTATTTTTATCATTTGAAATTTGATTATAATTATTATAATATATTTGTTGATTATAATTTGGTGTTGGATTATAAGAATTATTTCTTTTCATCATATTATTATTGTTAAAACTATTATCTTGTTTTTCTAAAATATATTTTGTATTTTTTTGAAAAGGCGTTTCAATCGTATTATCCTTTTTTCTTAAATAACTTTGATTTAACTCATTTTCAAGTCTATCACATTCTTTCCCATGTTCTTGAATATAATATTCATATTGATTTGGATTTAAATTTCTATTATCTGGTTCTGAATCTCTTGGTCTTTGTGAATGATTATACATTTTTTATTTGAATATTACTAATTTTTTATTTTATTTTTTTAATTTTTTTCTAACATAATTATTATTTATATTAATACTTTTGATAACTTAATTAAAATTTATAATTTTTTTTATATGATAATATTGAAATAAGCATAAATGTCTTTTTCAATGAAAAAATTTTCAAATAAAGAAATTAATACTGAAAATGATTTAGAAGATATGTATCAATCTATTAAAATGATTATTAGGAATTATATGGATAAAAATAAAAAAAATGAAATAGATTTAAAAGAAAAATTAAAAGAAATTTATTTTTACATTAATGATAATATTCTTCATGAATCTAATTATAAAAATATAGATATATTAAAAAATAACATTTCAATTTTAAAAGAAGAAATTAAAAATTTAAATAAACAAATAAAAGATTTAAAAGAAAAAGCAATATATATACCTGAAGAAAATGAAAAAATTGAATCAGATATTAAATCTACTTTTCAATATTTAAAAACAAAATTAAAAGAAAAAGATGAAAAAATAAAAATTAATGAATTAAAATATGTTTATTATATAGAAGAACAAAATATAAAAATTGCAAAATTAGAGGAAAAATTATATAAAATGTCTTTGAAAAATTTAACTGAAAAAAAATTAAAACAAATTAAAATTTTTCCAAATGTAAAACAAAATTCAGAAGATAAATTAAAAAATAAAAATACAAAAATACCAATTAAAAGATTAACTTCAGGAAATTTATTATCAAATCATTCACAAAGAACAAGAAATCAAAAAATGGATTTAAAACAAACTTTTTCAGAAAATAATATTTTACATAATCAAATCAGATTAAAATATGATTTTAAAGATTACCAAGAAAAAGGTTTAACAGGAAGATTAAGAGATAAACCAAAAAATATTGATCAACATGGAATTTATTATAAAATTAAAGAATTTAATGAAATTTTGTCGCATCATTATAATATTGAAGGTAAAAGACCATTAAAAATTTCTTTAAAATTTAAAGATAATAATATTTAATTCAAATTAAAAAAATATAAAATTTCTGGAAATTATAAAATGTAAAAGGAAAAAAAAAAAGATTTTTAAAAACAATCTTTCCTAAAAATGAAAATAACAATTTTAAAGTTTAAAAATAACCAAAACTAAAACAAAAAAAATAAAAAAATATAAAAATATAAAAATAAACTTTTTCAAATTTCTAATTTAACATTTAAAAATAAATTATTTATTTTTTATTTTCCTTTCTTACCTTTTCCAGTGGATCTTTTAGAAGTTCTTTTCTTAGTATGTTTAACTTTAGGTTCACTAGTTTTTCTACTTTTTTTAGCAGAGCTTTTAGGAGCAACTTCTTCTTTAACATCAGCAACAACTGGTTCTTTAACTTCAACTTCTTCTTTTTGAGTTGATTTTTTTCCAGATTTTAAAGTTGATTTTTTTGCTGATTTTGATTCTTTTTTGGCTGATTTTTTTGCTGTTGTTGGTCTACTTTTTCCCATTCTTTTATTTTAAAAAAATTTTTTTTTGTTTTTCATATTTATAATTTTTCTTTTTTTTTCTTGAATTTTGATTGGTTAATCTTTCAATTTTTTGATTTATTTAATTAAACAATTTTTCAGTAATGGATGTTTTTTATTATTTTTATCGTTTTTTTAATTTTTATTTGATTTGCTTTTGTTTTTTTTTTTGAACTCTTTTTTTTTTGTTTAGGATAAAAATTGGATTTTGGATTTTTGCTGTTTTTGATATTATATTTTTGTTTTTGATAATTTTTTTTTATTTATTTCTAATCAAAATAACACTTTTATGTTTGATTAACGAATTATTCTTGATTTTTTGAGGAAATATAAGAAAATATGGTTATAAGATTAATTTTATTATTTGGTATTTGATAATTTCAGGAAAATTTTTGGATTTTTTCATATAGGTTTTATCTGAGTAATTGCAATTTAACCCCATATTATTTTATTTAGTTTATGAGATTTTTAAATATATGATTTAAATTTATAAATATTATAGATAACCCAATGATTCCCTTTTATTATTTAATAAATGTATTTTTAACATTAAATATTCTTTATTTTCTTCATAATAATATTTTAATTCAATTCTAAGTTAAAATCAGTTTATTTAAGTAATTTTTTCCAGTAAAAATAAGTATTAAAAAAACTTCTTATAAAAGCAATTAAAAAGATTATAAAAATCTTTAAATCCTATTTAATGAATGAAATCCTTTAAGTCTCTTTACCTTTTAAAAAACCCTTTTAATAATATACAATATATGATATATATAATATAAAATTATTATTAACTTCTTTAAAATAATAATTTAAATAAAATAACTCAAAAAAAAAAATAAAAATTAATTAAAAAAAATGGGTTCAAATTCATCAAAAAGCCAAGACCGTAATGAAGACCTAAAAGAAATAGGAGAAAAATCAATGAAAACATCAACACAAGACTTAATTCGTTTTGATCAAAACATAATAATATCAGAATATAGATCAGACCCAGAAGAAGATTATAAAAGAGTTAAATTTTTAGGTGAAGGATCTTTTGCTTCAGTATATGCAGTTCAAAATCGTTTAACAGGAATATTAAGAGCAATGAAATCATTAAAAAGAAAAGTATCATCAGATTCACCTGGAAATCCAGATAAAGTAATATTAAATGAAATAAATATTCTTCGTGAAATGGACCATCCAAATATATTAAAAATATTTAGTTTTTATTCAAATCCAAAATCATATGATATAATAACAGAATTATGTTCTGGAGGAGAATTATTTGATGAACTTGATGAAAATGGTCCTTTTAGTGAAAAAAAAACTGCATATATAATGTATCAAATATTTTCTGCTATAAATTATTGTCATAAAAATAAGATAATTCATAGAGATTTAAAACCTGAAAATATTTTAATTATTAAAAGAGAAGATGAAGATAATGAATTATTATTTGTTAAAATTTGTGATTTTGGTACTGCAAAATGGTTTGAAGATGGTAAAATTGAAAGAAGTATTGTAGGTTCTTGTTATTATATTGCTCCTGAAGTTTTACAAAAAAATTATGATGAAAAATGTGATTTATGGTCTATTGGAGTTATAATGTATATTTTATTAAGTGGAAGACCTCCATTTGGAGGTAATGATGATAAAGAAATATTTAAAAGAATATTAAATGGTTCTTATGATTTAAAATCAGATCCTTGGAATAAAATATCAAGTGAAGCAAAAGATTTAATTTATAGATTATTATTAATGGACAGTAAAAAAAGAATTAATTGTGAAGATGCATTAAAACATAAATGGTTTATTAATAATAAAACAAAAGAATTATTTACTAAAATTGAAAATAAAGTTGTCACTGAAAAATTAATTAATAATTTAATTAACTATAAATATAATTCAGTGATCCAAGAAAGTGCATTAGCATATTTAGTACATAATTTTAATCAAACTAGATGTGTTATTAATGCTTGTAAATTATTTGCTTCAATTGATAAAGATGGTGATGGAAAAATAAAGCAAAGTGAATTTTATGAAGGAATTAAAAAAGTTATTAATAGACCAAATTTAGAATCTGACTGTAAAAAAATATTTGAAAATATTGATGTTAATCATAATGTTTTTGTTGAATATGAAGAATTTATTAAAGGAGCTGTTGATAAAGAAAAATTTTTAAGTGAAAATGTTTTAAAGTTTGCTTTCAGATATTTTGATAAAGATGGTAATACTGAAGTTGATTATAGAGAAATTGAAGCTACTTTTAAAAAAAATGTCAGAGATCCTAGTAAAGTTCATGAAAGTTTAAAAAAGATTATTGATGAAGTTGATTCTAATAAAGATGGAAAAATTTCTTATCATGAATTTTGTGTTGTTATGAAAAAAATGATTATTCCATAAATTTAAATCTTTGAATATTTTTATAGGAATTTAAAAGAATTTATTTATAAAATATACTAATTATTTATTATTATTTAAGTGTTTCAAAATTTATTTTTAAATTTTTTTGAATTTTTTAAATTTAATGAGTAGAATTAATAATGTTGATTTGATAAGAGAAATTATTAATGAAATTAAAAATATAAGAAGTTATTCAGATTTAATAAGAATAAAAGATGAGTTAATAAATAAATTAGAAATTCTTGAGAAAAATATAGGAAGAACAATTAAAGAAAGAAATAATAATTTTGGAGAATATTTATATAAAGCAAATGAATATATTTCACAATATAAACCTCAAAATGGTTTTTCTTCAGGTTATTCTAATTTATTTCATATTCCACATCAAGATGAAATTTCTCAAAATTATAATAACAAAATTAATGGTAATAATAATTTAAATCAAAATAAATATCAAACAATACATAAGAATTTAAATGAATATCAAATGAATAATATAAATTATCAACATAATTTACATAATAATTATAATTATCCAAATAAAACCATTTTAAATATTGAAGAAACAGAAACACCAATTCAATTATCACCTCCTAAAAAAATAGAATATAATTCAATAGAAAACAAAAGTTTATCAAATTCAAAAAATTCAAATAATTATTTTAATTCAAACCAAAATCAAATATATAAGTTCAACGATGATATAAATGATAATAAAAATGATAAAATACATCAATATTTGAGAAACAAGAATAAAACAGAATATAAATTTATTCCAAGTGAAAGAATTGACCCAGAAGAAGCAATTAATAAAGGAAAAAGAATTACAAATATTATAATGAAAATTAATGAAAAGGAAGAAATTTATGATATATTAAAGCAATTATTTAACGAAGATTTAATTGATAAAATGATGGACCCTTATTGCCCTGAAAATTATATTACTAAAATTGAAGAATCAATAAAACAAATTGAATTTCTTCAAAAACAAGATGAAGAAGAAAAAAATAATAAATTAAATGAAAAATCTTCTTATCAACAAAAGGATATTAATCAAACTTTAAATAATAAAACAATTATAAATCAAAAAAAAAATATTAAAACTATTCCAAAAAGATGTCAATTAAAAAGTAGAAAAGATAATTTATCATCATCTTCTTTAAAAAAAAATTTAAATAATAATAATTCAATAAGTAATAATAATTCAAAAACATTAAATAATTCAAAAAATCATTCTTATTCAATTAAAAAGCCAAAATCTTATGCAGATAAATTATTATTATCTCATGGATTTCCAATAGGATTTACGAATGAAGATAATAATAATAATAATTCATTTATTTATAAAACTTCAAAAAATAAATCCTTCAATAAATAATACTTCAAAAAAAAAATAAAAATTTTTATTAAATAAAAATAATAATAAAACAATAAAAAAATAAAATAATAAAAAAAATTAAAGTTTTAATATAAAATAACATTGATATAAATCTGGAAAAAAATAAAAAAAATAAAAATTATAAAAAAAATGGCAACTGAAAACATAGATCAAGACTTACTAGACAATGGAATAAAAGAACCTGCAAATGCAGATATAGAGCAAGAATATAATTCTTCAATAAATGAAATGGGTTCAGATCCTTCTAAAGCAAATATAGCAAGAGTATTAAGATTATTATATACTTCTTTCAGAACAGTTTCAGGAAATGATAAAATATTAAGAAAAATGTATAAGGATACAAAAAGGAAGTTAATTGAACAAATGAAAATAAATAAAACTATTTCAGATAATCAAAAAGAAGAAATGAGAAACTATGAAACTATGAGTCAAAAATATAATGAATTACTCAAAGCACAAATTCAAGCTAAAGAAGATATTCAGAAATTAAAAGAAAAAAATGAATTTACTGTTAGTGAAAAAGAAGAACCAGAAATTGATGAAGGTGTTTTACAAGAATTAAGAATTCAAAATGAGCAATTAAGTTCTGAATTACATGAAGCTAAAAGTAGATTAAATGAAAATTCAAAAGAATATTCTAATTTAAAAAAAGAATTTGATGCTTTAGTCAAATTAAAAAATGAATTAAACAATACTAGAATTGAATTAGAAAATAAAAGAGCTGAAGAAGCTTCTTTATTTAAAACTGATTTAGAAACTAAAGACAATGAAATTAAACATGTTAAAGAATTATCTGAAAAAAGAAAAAAAGATTTTGATGAAAAAGAAAAAGAATTTAACGAAGCTAAAGTAGAATTAAATCAAAAAGTTGTTGAAATTGATAGTATGAAAAGAAAAATTGATAATATGGGTTTAGATTATAAAAGATTAGGATTAGAAAATGAAAATTTATTGAAAAAAATAGATAGAATAAACAATGAAAAGAAAATTATAATTGAAAGAGAACATGAAGCAAATGATTTATTAAAAAAAACAACAGAAGACAGAGATAAAATACAGAAATTAGCAGATCAAAATGAAAATACAATAAAAGAAAAAATTAGATATATTGATAATATAAATAAAAGAATGGAAGAAAAGAATTTAGAAATAATAAGACAAAAAGGTGATATTGCAGTTTTAAATAAAAATTTAGCTGGTTGTAGAAGAGAAATTGAAGAAAAAAAACAAGAAATTGCAAAAGAATTTAGAAGTAGAGAAAGAACTGAAGTTGCTTTAAAAGCTCAAATTGAAGCAAATGATAAAAAAGATAAACAATATAATGAAATGAATGAAAGTTATAAAAAAGCAATTTCTAATTTAGATAAAAATAAAAAAGAATTAAATGAATTAGAAAAAATTTATAGAGAATTAGAAAGAGCTAGAAATAAATCTACTGAAGAAAATACTAAATTAAAAAATAAAATTGATCATTTATTAGAAGATATTAGATTAGGTGATAATAGAGTTCAAGAATTACAAAAAAAAGTAGCTGAATATGAAAAGAAAATGAAAATGCAAAGAGAAGTTTATGATGCTGTAAGAAGAGATAAAAATTTATATTTTAAAAACTTAATTGAAACTCAAGATGATTTAGTTGAAAGACAAAATTTATTACAATTCAATAAAAAAGAAATAGAAAATTTAAAAAGTGATTTAAAGAAAAAAGATGATTATATTGTAGATATTAAAGGAAAAAATTCCAAATTTGAAAAATCTTTGAAAATAAAAGAAATAGATAATAATAAATTATCAAAAGAATTAGAAGCAAAAACTAAAATGTGTCAAGCTCAAGAAAAAGAAATGGAAAAATTAAAAATTAATGTTGAAGAAACAGCAAAAAATTATTCTAAATTAGAAAATGAATATAAAAAAACAATAATAGACAGAGATAATTTATAAAGTCAATTAATAAGAAGAAATGATGAAGTTTCAATATTACATGAAAAAATAATGATATTAACAACAGATATGAAT
>JAEEGK010005686.1_pt1 | contig 30139 bp, 11 predicted proteins | sample 8958771 | NCBI WGS metagenome assembly JAEEGK01 (sample SAMN16246547, study PRJNA631951) | gut metagenome | biome: gut microbiome; feature: rumen; material: SC-attached | host: Bos | place: Iran: Karaj | collected 2018-10 | reverse complement strand
AAATTTCATTATTTTCTATATCTATAAGGTAATTTGTTTTGTTTTCTAAGTTAAATAATATTTTAATTTTATTATTTTTTGTCTTTTCAAACCAATAAATTCTATTTAATTCTTTTTCAATAAAAAAAATAGGTTCATCAATTATTTTTGAAAGATTTGAACCTTTGCAAAATCTTAAATAACTTAAATTATAAAATCCTAAAATTAAATCATTATTTTCAGTAAAACAAATATTATTTATTACCTCAAATATTCGTTCAGTAAATTTAATTCCATTAAGAGTATATCCAAATATAATTGATTTAGTAACTTGTTTTATATTTAAATAATTACATAAAACATAAATTAAATTTATTGATGAAATTTTTATTAATTTTATTTCATAATCATTAGGAATTTTAATTTCAGTTAATAATTCAAAATCATATAATTTCCTAATTAATATTATATTATCACTATCACTTGTAATAATAATATTTAATCTAGTATTTATTTCAATGATTTCAATTGGATAAAAATGAGCCAAAATTGAATCTATATATTTAAGTTTTTGATTTTCATATGAATATTTTTCAAGTTTTCCATTTTTTAATCCTATTAAAATTAATTTCTTTTTCCCACTAACCATTATGGAATTTACATAATCTTCACATAAAATTTTAATTTCTATATCATTTTGAAGATTTTTTATTCTAAAACTATTATCTTTATATTTACAAATAATTGCTAAATTTTCAATAGAAAAATTTATTACATATCTTAAATTTTGATAAATTTGATTGTCATTATATTGAAAAGGGGAAATTAATTTTTTTTCTCTTTTATCATTAATTTTATTTATAATATAAAAATATTGATTCCTATTTAATAGAAAAATTTTATCATGACAATAAAATAAAAATTTATCATTTGGTAGATATTTGTCAACTTTTGGAATATTATATTCCAAATTGTTAATTAATCTATTAATTCTTATAGGATGAATATTTTTAAATATTATATCTGGCATTATCCCAAAATTTATTAGTATATTAATAATTTCTTTTATCTCATTAAACAATTTATTTTTGTTTTCATTATCATTTTTATTTTTAGCCTCCAAATAATTATTATATAGTTTATCTAAACAACATCTTTGTTTATAAGATGTAGGAGGAAAAGTATTTAATCTCTTTTCTGATTCATTTTTATCTTCAATATATTGATATTTTCCAAAAACATTATCAATCCAATTAGATATTGAATTTTCTGAACAATTAATTAAATTACTATTTAATATTTTATTGTTTAATAAAATTAATTCAACAAATTGTTCTAAAATATTATTTATTTTTTTTTCACTTTTTACTCGCTTAATATAATCAATAGGGTTTAAATCATCAATTAAAAATGTATTTATTTTACCAAAATATGAACAATTTAAATTAATAAATTGTTCTATTTTACTAAATATTTCAGGTATTAATTCTCTATTATCATTACTAAAACCAAGTGATAATTTTGTTTTTTCAATTGATAAAAACATTCTATTTACATTTTCATGTTCATTTCCTTGTAATTTAATTAAAGAATTTGTAAAAGGATTCATTCTCATTAAATAATAATAAATATAAGAAGATGTTGAATAATGACAATAATGATGAAATTTGAATTCTTCATCATTTAATGAATATCTTATTTGTACATTTGTTCTTTTTTCTTCATCTTGAATTGATATTGGATATTTAAATATTCTAAATCCTGAATTTTCTTCATTTTGTTTATTTTCAACTCCTTTTAATAATTTTTCTAAATTATTATTTGGATAGTTTTCAAATATTGTGTCTATATTATTTATTACCCAGGGAAATATTGGATATTGTGATGAATTATTGTAACTTCTTGATGATAAATCATTTATTTTACATAAATATTCATATGTTGAAATTGAATATTCTTTCCATAAATTTTGATATTTTGTTATTTTTTTTGATTTATTTTTTATTTTTGTTTCAAGAATTGATTTTATTTTTTCAAAATTATTATTAGTTATTAAATTAAATAAATAACTTTTTCCATCTTTTAAATAGAATTCTATTGCTTGAAATTGAAATAAATAATTTTTATATATATAGTTTTTAATTGTTGAATAATAAAAAAATATTTTTTTATTTTTTTCAATTCTATCTGTTTTTTCAGATGTAAATATATATTCATTATATGGAATTTTAAAATTTTCAAATAAAATAAAATTATTAGTTAAATGAATTCTTCCTCCAATTACATATTTAACTTTTATTAATTCACAATCAAATACATTTTCATCATTTATTATTTTAATAGGTTTTTTGAATAAAGGAATTGTATTAAATTTTAATTTATTAAGAAAAGGAACAAAATAATTATGACTTATTTGAAAATATTCTTCTGTAAAGAAATTAATATCATATGTAAGGAATAATGGTGGTTTGGATTTATTTGAAAAATTTTTTATTTTTGAAGGATACTTTAAAGATTTTGTTTCTTTATTACAATCATAATGACTTTTAAAATAATTTTTTAGGTTGATAAAATTTTGATCAAAAAAATAAATATCTTTGAAATAAAGAGAATAATATGATAAAAGAATTTTCCTTTTAATATTAATTATTATGTCATTTGTTAGAATGTCAAATGAACAATTATCAAAATTTATATCATTACCAAAGATATTTAAATTAAATTTTGTTTTATTATCTAACCCATTGCCTAGAAAACCAATTTGTTTATCTAATAAGTTATTCTTAGATATAATTTCAAAATCCATTTGTTTTGTAAATATTTCTAATGATGTATTATTTAAAGATTTTATACTATTATTTTCCATATTATTTTCTACTTTATTTATTTTATTATATTGAATTAAATCTCCTGAAGATAAATTATGTGGATAAGAATTTTTAATTTTAATAAAATCATTTTCTTTTATAATTATATTCTTTATTTCATTATAATATTTAATTTCATTATTATTTTGGATTTTATTTTTGGATAAATATTTTTTTAATTCATAAAATAATTTTTTAAAAAAAGTATCAAACAAATTCTCATAGTTTTTTGGAATTTTCTGTGTGCAATATCTAGTAAAAAAATAAAGAGAATAATTTATTTTTGATAATCTTATATTATTTCCATTATTATTTTTATTAGATGATAAAAGCTCATTATCTATTTGTGAAAATAATGTTTGATCATTATCAAGAAATAGTGTTTTAAATAATTTTTCTAATTCATTATTATTAAATAATGATTTATCAAATAAAGAATAAAATATATCATAAATTAATTCAAATATTGGTTTGTTTAATCCAGAATTGTTTTCTTGAATAATTTGACAATGTATTTTTTGTTCTTTAATGTTATTGAATAATTTGCTAATAATTGAAATTAAAGGATATTCAGAATAAATTTTTTCTTCTAACAAATTTAAATAATTTTCAATCAAATTTAATATATGTTTATAATTTGAAGATATATTCTCATTTAAACAATATCGTCCAATAATATCAATAATTTTTTTTAATAAATTTATAGGAAATTCATATTTTTTTTCATTTAAGCATTTCAATATAAAATTATATATAAAACTTTTTTTATTTTCTAAAATTAAATTTTGAAGAATATTGGTTTCAATAAATTCTTCAATTTTAAATTTATTATGATTATTATTATCATTAGAATTAATATATAAATAAAAAAAAATTTCTGTTGTTAATTCTTCATTTTCAATAAAAATTATATAATATAAAGAAACATATTCATTATTATTTTTCAATTTATTATTTTTTTTATTTTCTTGATAATCTTTTGTAATTTCTCTAATAAAATTCATTATAATGTCTAAATTATTCTTATCTTCAAAGTTATAAAATATTACACTTAAAATGCTTTGAATAATGCTTATTATATTATTAGGAATATTAAAAGATTTATATTTATTTAATTGTGATTTATTTAAAAAAATATCACTAAATACTTCTAACTTAAATTTAAAATTTGCATCTTTTAATTCTATTATTAATTCATTATTTAATTTTTTTTCATTAACAGGTGTACAATAAACTAAATAATGAATTATTATTTTAATAATATTTTTATAAATATTTTGATTAATTTGATTTGATTTAATCCTATTATAAACTAATTTCAAATATGAAGCAATTTCGATTATTTTTTTTTCAGATATATGTTTAACAAATTCATAATAAGATAGAATATTTAGCATATCATCACAAAATAAAGGGTCTTGTGATAAAATTATATAATCAGCTAATTTATTAAAAACATCATAGTTTTTTTTATGTTCAATACAAATTTGTAAAAATTTTGTCAAAGAATTAAAATATATTTCTTGATAAATTTTTTCAAATTGTTTGAATATTGATGAAAAAGAACAAATTTTTTCTAAAATAAAAATTGTGAAAAAATCATCTGAGTATTGTTGAGAATTTAAAATATTTTGTTCAATTAAAACAAAAGTGTGTATAATAAAATTTTGATCATCTACTGAATAAAAATCAATATTTAACAAAAAATCAAATATTGAATTCCTAAATTTTAATATAATTTTTTTATCTTCATCTGAATCATCATATAATATCATTTTAAAAAATAATAAAATTTGAACTAAATCTTTATAAAAAACTGATATTACTTTTTTAAAATTTGATAACTAAAAATAAAAAATGTTAATTACAATTTTTATAGTGTGTGTTAACTGATAAAAAATTTGATTTAAATCTTTAATAAAGAATATGAAACTGAAATGACTTAAAAATTCAAAAACAATTGATATCAAATAAATTAATTCTTTAATATTATTAATTCTAAAAGAGTTAAATTAAATAATTTACATTATTTCAATAATTTCAAAATTAATTATATTTCCCTTTTCTTTATCACCTTTTAATTTTGTCAAAATTTGAAAATAATATTCTAAATGAATTGAAATTAATTTAAGTCCATCATATTTTAAAAATTCTGGAATACAATTTTTAATTTTAAAAGGATGGAAATGAATATTAAAATGTTGAAATATATAAATAGTATTATCAGTTATTAAATCATATTCATGAGTTTGAAGTTTTGGAAAATCTCCTTCTGTATTAATAAGAATGTTATTTTTTAAACTAGAAACTTTATAAGACATTTTTTTTTTAGTTGATTCAGACCAAAAACTATAAAATTTATTATTCTGTGTCATTAAATCAATTTCATCATAATATTTATCTTCAAAGCTTAATGGATAAATAGTCCTTATAATTTCCTTTAAAAAATCACTTTTTTTTAATTCCTCAATTGATTGAATATATGAATTAGTATTATATGATTTAAAATAATCTTTATCTAAATACTTTTTATGATTTTCAATATTATAATTTGCATAAATTAAGTCTCCATATCTCCCTTTTAAATCAAATATATTGTTTATATCTATATTACTAATTGGTTTTTGAATATATAAAAAAGGTCCAATATAACCTTTAAACGTATTTATTAAATCAAAATTATTTTGATTTTCACCATAAATGATTTTACAACCTAAACAACATGTAAAATCTTCAAAACTAATTGACTTTTTTAATTTAATATTTTCTTTAAAGTTAATATTAGTTATTCTTCCTCCAATATAATATATTGATAGTTCTTCATTAGATAAAAATTTAATGATAAAAATATAAGTTTGATGTGGTTCTATTTCTATGTTATGAATTATATTATTTTGAGCAATTATAAAATTTAAATTATATTTCTTTTCATTTAATTTTTTCTTTATTTTAATACTAAAAATTAATTGGTTATTGTTTTTTTGACAATTTAATATTGATATATCTTCTTTATTATTTGGTATAAAATTAAATGAAAATATAAAAGTTCTAGATGAATTTTTTGAAGAAATTTTTGTAAAAAAACCGGATTTATTATTTCCTAAATAAAATCCTTCATTAATGAACACTTCATCTAGAAATTTTTCTTCTTTGTTTTTTAATGATTGAATTAATTTAATTTGAAAATTTAATAATTCTAAATTTCTTTTTAATTCATTTTGAGATTTTAGATGAAAGTTTATTAAACAATTTTTTATTACATGAATAAAATTTTCCATTAAAGGAATATTAGAAAAATAATTTGTATAAATTTTTAATAAAATATCAAATAAAGGATTAGAATTAATATTATTTATTTTTTTTGAAAATTTAATAAAATTAAAAGCATAATGGTCATATTTTTGGAAAAAATGTTTATTTGGGTAATTGTCATTAGAAAGTAATTTTTTAAATAAAAATTCAAAATAAGAAATTACAAATTTTTCTTCTTCAATTGATATTACATTATCTTGATTTAAATTAAAAAGGAATTTTGTTAATTTAATTGAAAATTCTAAAAACATTGAATTTTTTATTGTATTATCTTTTAATTTAAAATCATGTTTAAAATAAAGAAATTTATCTGATATAATTGACAATAAAAGTAAAGTTCTTGAATATATGTTATAATGATAAATTTTAAAAATTCCTAATTGATATAATTTTATAAAAATGATGAAATGTTCGTCTAAAATTTTATAATTTTTTTTTAAAATTGATATTGTTTTCTTTTCCAAATTATGTCTCTCAAATAATTCAAATACTTGAATTAAAAAAATTTTAAAGATAAAATCAATATTATTTATTTTAAAATTATAATTTCCTTTAAATTGTTTTAAATACGCTGTTTTATTTAATGAAAAATTATAATTAAGTAATGTTTTTATTAAAGATATTTCTCTTCCTACTATTTTTGGATATTTTTCTAATTCTAACATTTTTAAAAAGGTATTATATGATTCTTCAAATTTAATTTCATTTTGTTTATACTTTTGTAAATTTGATTTAAAATTTTTAATTTCTTGATTTATTTTATTTGGCAATGATTTATTACCCATTTATTTTTTAAATTAAATAATAAAATATAAAATTAATCTTTAAATTAAAATTTATAAAAGTAAAATAATAAAAATTTTTAAAAATAAAAATAAAAATATTTTAAAAAAAATAATTAAATTAATCATTATTAATTTAAACCAAAAAATTCTTAAAAAAATGAATATTCAAGACCCTTTAACCCAAATATTAAAAAATGCATTAAGCGGAAATGATACATTAAGAAAAGAAGCAGAATCTCAAATAACAAATATTGCATCTGAAAACATATATCAATTTCTATTAAACATATCATCAAAAATATCAAATGAAAATGAAGAAAAATCAGTTCGTCAAATCTCAGCTATATTAATAAAAGATATAATATTAAAAAATGAATTTACTCAAAAATGGTTAAATTTAAATGATAATGAAAAGAATGAAATTAAAAATCATATTTTATCATCTTTAGCAAGTTCAGATATTGATATAAGAAAAGCGGCAGGAATAGCAATTGCTTCTATTTGTAAAATTGAAATTCCTAATAAACAATGGTTAAATATTTTTGACACTTTAATTAATACTTCTCAAAATGAAAATTTAGTTATTCAATTATCAAGTATTATTACTTTAGGATTTATTTTTACTGAAATTAAAGTTAGTGATATTTCACAAGATATCATTGTTAATATTTTAAATTGTTTTTATACTATTTTAAAAAAAGAAAATCTTGATTTAGAATTACATAGTTATACACTTCAAGCAATTTTGAATTTTATTCCTTTTATTTCTGCTTTTATTAAAAATGAAACACAAAATATTTTTTTTTTTGAATTAATTAAAAAATCATTAATGGATAAAAATGAATTAGCTAGAAAATATGCTTTACAAATTTTCATGGAATTAATTATATTATATTATGATTATTTTTCAAATTTTATAAATCAATTATTTGAAGTAACACAAACTATAATGAGTAAAGATATTGAAGAAAATGCACTTTTATCATATGAAATATGGTGTAATATTGCAGAAATTGAATCAAATAGAATTAAAAATAATTCAAATTATTTTAAATTTTGTGATAAATATTATCTTCAATTTCTTCCAATTCTTTTTCAACATTTAAAAATAAATGATTATGATTCTGATGAATGGAATTTAAGAAAAGCTTCTTCAACTTTAATTTCTTTATTTTCTGAATGTTGTGAATATCAATTTATTGATAATATATTAAAATTTATTGGAGATAATATTAATAATAATGATAATAATTGTAAAAATATAAGTTTACTTACATTTGGTTCTATTTTAAATACAATTCATCATGATAAATTAATTAATACTGTAAAACAATCATTACAAATGTGTAATAATTTCTTATGTGATAATTCTATTCCAGATCATTTAAAAGAAATTTCATCTTGGTGTGTTGAGAAAATATGTGAAAATTATGGAATTGATTTTGTTAATGATTATGAAATTTTTGGAAAAATAATTGAATTAATTTTATTATTACTTCCTAATTCAAAAAAAAAAGTATGTATTTTTTTATGTTCTGCTTTAAATAATTTAGTTAAGAATATTAAAATTGATGAAAATCAAGATACTAATATTTTAAGTCCTTATGTTAAAAAAATAATGAATGAATTAATAACTTTAGCATCTAGGAATGGAAGTTATGATATTGAAAATAATGTTTCATTGAATTGCTTTTATTCAATGGGAATAATTGTAGAATTTTCAGCAAAAGATGTTAATAATGTAATTATTACAAATTGTAATCTTTTATGTGAAATGTTTGAAAAAACATTAGATAATAAATTATTCAGTAATAATAATATGAAAATAGATTTTCAATCTTATATTTTAATAAATTTATATTCATTTATATTATTTGGGAATATACCAATAGATAATATTAAAAAATTATATTCAAATATAATTTTATCATTTCAACAAAGGAATTCAGTTTACGAAGAAGGAATATCAGTAATAAGTGCAATTGTTACAGTTTTAGAAAAAAATTTTAATGAATTTATGCCAAATTTTCTAGAATATTTATTACTTGGTTTAAACTCAATAAATGAATTTTATTTATGTAAATATTCAATCCATTGTACTAGTGTAATAATAAGAAGTTTAGGTGATTTATTTTCAAATTATATAAATAAAATTTTACCTTGTATTATAAATATTTTATCAAATAATGAAATTGACAGAAATTTAAAACCAGATTCATTTAATATCATCAGTGATTTATTTTATTCATGTCCTAAAGAAACTTTTTGTTATTTTGATTCTATTATGAATTTATTGGGTACTGCATTAAAAATAGCAATGATAAATAATTCTGATGATAGTGATATTATTGAATATTTTCAAGAATTAAGGGAACATATTTTAGAAAATTTAACTTGTATTTTTTCTGCTATTGTTGATATTCATAAAGAAAAAGATTTTTTAATTTATGTCAAACCAATTATTGAATTTATGAATAGAATTTGTTTAGATGGGAAATGTTATAGTGTTGAAATTTATAAAAGTTGTTTAGGATTATATGGTGATTTTTCAAAGTATTATGGTGTTGAAATTAAATCATATCTTAATATTGAAATTATTAAAATTATTATTCAGAATTTAGAAAAATCTATATATTATAATTCTGATAGTAGTATAGAAAAATTAATTAATTATTCGAAATCAATGGTTGAAAATGTTTTTAGAGCTTAAATATTTTTTTATATTTAAATAAAGAAAAATATTTATTTAAATTTTATATATAATCACAAGTAATTAAATAGGATTAAAGATTTTTTATTTTTTAGCTTAATTTATAAATTTATTTTGGAATATAGAAAATTATAAAATTTCAATGGGAAAAAAATTTCTTAAAAAAGAAAGAAAAATTCCTTCTATTAATAAAAATAATTCAAAAAAGAAAAATAAAAAATTAGAAAAAAAAACTCTTAAAAAACAAACTGCTAAAATGATTAAAGCCAATAAATCCTCAAATAATATTAAAAAAATTAAAAAGAATAAATTGACTGAAAATAAAAAATTAAAGATAAATGAAAAAGAGAAACAAAAAGAAAATTTGAAAAATAAAGAAAAAGAAAAGGAAAAATTAAAAGAGAAAGAAAAAGACACAGAAAAAGAAAAAGAAAATTTAGAAGATGAAGAAGAAATAAAAATTATAAAACCTCCAAAAAAAATAGAAAAAAAAATGAATAAAAAGCAAATAAACAAAGTAGTAGAAATGGAAGTAGAAATAATGGATAAACTTTATGATTCAAATAATGAAAAAGAAGACTTTCAAAAAGGTTCAAATGAACCAGAAACAAACAAAACAAATATAATATTAAAAAATGGAGCAGCAGTAGATATTAATTTAATAGATTCAAATTTATATACAGTTGTCCAAGCAAAACCAAGTCAATTTAAAAATAAATTTTTTTCATGTATATTAATATATGCAGATTTAAAAAAGAATAGTAATAAATTTTATATTATTCAATTATTAAAAAGAGACAATTTTTATTATTTATTTTTAAGATGGGGAAGAGTTGGTAGAGTTGGATTACAAAATTTAATTCCTTTTAATAATTTTGAAGATGCTTATCAAGAATTTATGAATAAATATAATAAAAAAACTGAATATGGTTATCAAGAAATTTCAATTGATTATGAAAGAAATGAAGATATTAATGATAATAATAATTCTGAAGATATTATTGTTATTGATGATAATAGTGAAGAAGTAATTGATAATAAACTTAAAAAATTAATTGAGTTAATTTATGATTTAAATTTTGCTGAAGAACAAATTAAAGCTATTGGTTATGATAATAAAAGATTACCTTTAGGAAATTTATCTGATCAAACTATATCTGAAGGATATGAAATACTTCAAGAATTAGATACAATAATTCAAAAAAAAGAAAAAAAAGATAATTATAATAGAAATGATTTAGAAGGATTAACAGAACAATATTATAAAACAATACCACATAATTTTGGTTTTTGTAATATGTCAAATTTTATAATTGATTCATCTGAAAAATTAGAAAAAGAAATAGAATTAATAGAAAATATAAAAAATATAAAAGTAACATCAAATATAATTCAATTAAATTCAAATAATAAGTTTAAAGATAAATTATTTACAAAATACAATGAATTAAATTGTATAATAACATCAATAGAAAAAGATAATTTTAAATATGATTTTATATCAAAATACTTAAATAGTAGTACAAAAATAGAAGAAGCTCCAAAATTTATAATAATGGGTATATATGAATTAAATAAAGAAAATAAAAATTATAAATCAAATTTATCAAATAAAAAATATTTATGGTATGGAACAAATTTATCAAATTATGTTCCATTATTAAAAGATGGATTTAAATTGCCTCCAATAGAAGCACCAAAGACAGCATATAATTTTGGTAAAGGAATTTATTTTAGTGATATGTCAATTAAAAGTTATTTTAGATGTAAATTTCAAAATGGAATTGGTTTAATGATGTTATGTGAAGTTGCTTTAGGTGATATTGAAGAAAGAAATAGAGGTGATTATAATCTTCCTTATACTATGGAAAATGGGAAAAATTCTATTAAAGTTATTGGAATTAATGTTCCTAATGAATTAGATAATACTATTTTTGATTCTGATATTATTTTACCTTTGGGTGATCCAATTAAACTTGATAATAAAGAAAAAAAAACTTTTTTTGCTTATAATGAATATGTTGTTTATGATGTTAATCAAATTAAAATGAAATATTTAGTTATGTTTAAATTAGATAATTCTAATTATAATAATTTTTATTAAAGTTTTTGGTTTTTTAGATTAATTTTTAAAATGTGTATTATTTGTTTTTTTTTGTTTAAAATATTTTTTCAAATTAAATAAAAAAGATTTTTTTTAAAAAATTAAATACCTAAAATATGCATTATTTTTCTCATTGTTAAACAAGTATTTTCAAGGTAATTTTCTTGTTTATCATCTTCATTATTTTTTGAATTTTCATCTCCCATAAATTTATTCACATCTAAATCTTTCTGTAAATGCATATTTAATAACTTAATTTCATTTTTAAATTCTTCTCTACTAAACATTGTTTTCAAAGTTTGATTATTATACAAAAGAATAAAAATTAAATTACTTAAAATATATCTTAATTTAATTGAAATATTAGGAGAAGTAAACAAAGCAAAAACAGTTCCTAATAAATCTTGATTACTCATAAAAACAGTTTTTGTTGTTGAAATAAAACAAACATTTCTATATAAAAATATTATATTATAAATAATATCTTCTTTTTTAGTTTTTAATAAAGTTTCACTTAATCCTACAAGAAATTCTTTTGTTCCAAATTTTTTACTATGTTCAGGGTCTAAAGTAAGTGAAATTGCTAATTCTATTAATTGACCAATTAAATTTAGATTTTTTTCATATTTTGGTTTATAAGTATTTTTATTTTGAACTAATTTAAGTATATTTTTTTTTAATCCTTCATCAAATTTAGTTTTTAATAAACTTAAGGCAATTGCTTTATATTGAAGTAAACATTTCATAAATTTTAAATAAAGTTCATAATTTGGATTTGTAGTTAATATATTTATATTTTTATTAAAATAATCTAAAGCTAAATTTAATAAATTATCACCTTTACTATTTTTATTTACATTTGTTAAGAAAAATTTACTTAATTCTCCATTATCATTTGATAAAATATTAAGAAGTAATTTAAGATAATTTTCAAACAAATTATTATATCTAATAACATCAAAAAAGATATTAAATAACATTTCTAAAAATTTTCCAACTTCTCCTTGTCCTCTAAATAATTCATCTCTTTCATCACAAGCCTTAAAATTATATAATAAATTTTGTAATAATTTTAAAACATTTTCAAATTCTGCTAAAACATAATTTATTATTATAGAATTTCTGTTTGAAACTAATAATTCTTTTGAATTTAATGTTTTTTTATTAACAATTTCATTTAATAAAATTTCTCTTATTTGGTCTATATAATCTGTAAATGTATTTATAAATTTAGATTTAACAAATATTTTTTTACAACTTTGACCTTCTAATAATATTGACGAAATTGAATTCATTAAGTCATTTTTCACTTTTAAATTTTTATTTTCTATTTTAAATATACATTTAACTTTTGAATCAAAAACTTCTACTTTAATTTCATATACTTTTTTAAAAGTTGTCATTAATTCTAATAATACATCACCATCATTCTTTACTTTTGATTGTATTTCATCTTTATTTCTCATTTTAGATTTAGAATTTAATTCAACTAAAAATGGTAAAATTTGACTAAACATTAATTTAATATCTTCATTATATTCATTTGACTGATTATCAAATTTCATGAAATCATAACATACATTATTTAAATTTTGAGGTTTAAGATATATAGCTTCAATTTCAAACTTAAGGTCAAATACATATCTTAAGTAAGAAAAATATTTAAGAACATAGCTTTGTAAAACTTTAATGTGAACGTTATTATTTTCATTACTCCATTTTTCCCAACAAAATACAATTAATTCATTATATGATATTAAATTAATAAATATTTCATTGAGAATACTTTCATATTGATGAAATGTATCTTCTTTTAATAAAACAAATGATTTAATATATAAATTTAATATTTCTTTTATATTCATTATACTTTCTAAACATGTTTTCATACATACTTTATTTTTTAAAAGTGAATTTGTATATTCAATTTCATATTTATTTATTCTATTTCTTAAAACAGGATCCCTATTTAAATCTATATTTAATACTAATTGAATTATTTCTCTTTCTCTATTAATTACATCATTTGAAAAATCATAAAAATTGAAATTAAAAAATATTCCTTTCATATATTCAATATTCTCTAAATCAATATTAAAACATGTAGTTAAATATTTTAATATCATTGCACAATACATCGAATCATATTCTTTTTTACTTAATATTCCACTTAATAATTCAATTATAGTACCTTCATCATAAATTTTTTCATTCATAGCTAAAACTTCATTTATTAATTCATTTTTTTCATTATCATCTAATGATTTTCTACTTAGAATAAATTCAATTGATTTAATAACAAAATTGAAATAATTAGTTCTTAAAACTTTATTATTTGTCTGTAATGCAGTATTAAAAATATCTGTTAATATTGTTCCATGTTTTTCAAATAATTCTTGAGATAATAAAAGAGAAAGAATATTAATTGTTAAAATATTTATTTCAATATAAGGTGATTGTAATAATTTAACAAAAATAAATGATTTACTTTGAATTATTTTCTTACATTTATCTGCTTTTATCATTTTGATTATAAAATTTAAAATCCAGATCATATAATCAAAATTAATATATGATGCATTTGGTTCATATTTTGTTAAGAAAAATGTTATTGTATTGATTTGATCAGAAAATGTTTTTTCTGGGAGATTTAATCTTAATAAATATGTTAGAAAATATGATTCAAATTTAATAAGAGATAATTTAATATTATAAAAATTGCTTTCTTGATTAAAAATAAAGATATTACTATATGTTTCTAAAAATTTAGAAAGAATAGAAGTAGAAACATTACTATTTAATTTAAAAGGGAAGAAATCTTGGTTTCTATTCATAAAATGAATTAATTCAAAAACTAAATTTTGATTATCAACATCTTTTCCTAAATTTTTAATAAAATCTTTATTCACTGTAACATAATTTAATTGACCTGAAATAAAATCAGGAATAAATGGGAATAAATTCAATTTATAAATATTAAGAACATTAAATTCTCCTTCAGAATTAGCATGAATAAATAAATCTAAAATATTTAAAAAATCCATAATTAAATTTTTAAATTGAGTATTTGTTGGAAGAACTTTTTTAAAATAAAACATAATATGAACTAAACATTCTGAAATATCCAAATTTTGAGAATAATAAAGTGAATAATATGAAAATAATTGTGTAATTGCAACAAATATATCTAACATTTTTAAATTATTACTATTTTTCATATTAATGATATAATTAATTATATTATCATATTTAAAACATGGAATTAATGGAAATCTAATATAATGAATGTAATCAATTATATTTTTAGTAATTGAAAAATTTAATATTGAATTTTTTAAAGCTAATTCACCTTCTTCATTATAAATATTATCAATTAATTTAACTGGAAGAAGATTTATATAATAATATTTATCAAAAAATCTTAAAACTGGAAAAACTTCATTAATATTTTCATCATAATTCAAATCACTTTCTTTATAATAAAAAATATACATATAAATAAATAATAAAGCAAAAGAGCACATTAAATGTTTTGATGAATCTTTTTGAAGTGCAATTGTAAGTAATTTATTAATTAAATCTTTATTTCCATTTAATAATAAATTCTGAATTTTTTCTTCATTTAAATAAAAAAATATAATACAATCTAAAAGTTTAATCAAAGAAAGATAATAACCACTTGTTGATGCTTGTCTAAAATTATCTCCACAATTAATAATTTCTTTTAAAATATAATTTAAAATATCATTAAGAAAATAATTTTTATAATTAGGATTTTTAAACATGAAAATTAATTGATTTAAAGCACTTGTTTTTAAATTATAATCCATTTTCTGAGAAATAATAATATTTAAAAGAGGAATAAATTCATTAATATCACCTAAAATTGATGAACTATCATCTTTAACAATTTTTATTATTTTTAACATTTCATTTTCTGCAGTTTGAATTAATAAAGCAGTATCTATTGATTTAAATTCATCATAATTTTTTTTTAAATTTGAATCATCATCTGTTAATTCAATATTTGATTTATCTTGATAATTATAAAAATTAATTGCATTAAATCTTATATTTTCATTTTTACTAAATAAATATCTTAAATATTTTGTCATTATTTCTTCATATGTAAATGATGATTCATATTTTGCTTGAAGTGATGAAAATTTAAAATTTTTTAAAAAAGGTGGAAGAATCATAAAAAATTTTTTCATTGGATTTTCATTTATTTCTGTTTCATTAAATAAAATAAAAATTATTTCTAAAATTATATCTTGAAATAAATCATTTGTTAAATCCAAAAACATTAAATTTAAAACTTGTGGATTTAAAAATATTGGAAATATTCTTTTACCTTTTATTTTTAATTCATCATATATTGATTTATAAATTGATAAAGTTGAATCAGTTTTTTCAGAAGATTTAAAAACTAATAATTTACTGATTAAATCAATACATTTATTATAATTTTCATTTGAATTTAATAAATAATAATCACAAATTGTTTTAATTAAAGGAGAAGAATCATTTGGAAAAAGAGAATTATAATCATTTTCTTCTGTATTATTATTAAGAAATTTTAATGATAGAAGAATATTATAAAAATTATCAATAATAATATTTAAATCACTTTGACCACTTAACATTTGTTTTGTTATGTCTAAAGATTTACTTATTAATGTTGCATTATTATAATCAATTAAAAAATTTTTAACTTGTTTTGAATCTTCTTTTATTGTTTCAAATTTTGATAAAATTGCAGCACATACATTATTTAATGTTTTATTTGTCATTGAATTTGTACATATTGTAAAAAAAATATCTTTAATAAATTGAATTGGCTCTATTTCATAATCAAATTCATTTGTTTCTAAAAAGTCTAATAACATTTCATCAGTCATATTTGCATATAAATTTAAAACAAAAATAAAATAATTTTCTACATTTAAATTTTTTTCTTTATAACCTAAAACAACTTTATCAAAATTAAACAGAACTGTATAAAGTAATTCATAATAATTTGAATGACTCATTATTACTCTATTATAAAATATATAATTTTTATTTAATAAAGGAATATAAAATGATAATTTTAAAACATCTTTTCCAATTGCTTTTGTTAAAGATTCTAAAGAATAACTTAAAAAATATTCAATTTGACTTAAATCAATTGTAAAATTTAAATTTGAATTTTCACTTTTATAAATTAATGAAGATGACTTATTTAAATTTAAAAATAGCCATTTTTCAACTAAATTAATCATTTGATCTAATATTTTATAACATAAAATACCAAATTCTAAAAAATTACAATTCTCCAAAATGTTAAAAAAACCTTTCATTAAATCATCATATTTTAATATATATTCAATATGAACATCATTTAATATTTTTGTATATAAATTATAAAATGAATTATATATTTGTATAGAATCGCCAAATTTTAAATTCACACCAAGATCAAATATATATTGTTCTTCTTCTTGAGGTAATTTCATTTCTGCCATTTTATTTTAATAAATTAAAATTGTAATTTTGAATTAATAAACATTTTATTTTTAAATTAATATTTATTAAGTTTATATTCAAATGGATAATAATATTAAAACTTATGATTCAAATTCAAATTTTCGTCAAATTTATTTTGAATATAAACAAATTAAATATGAAATTTCAGTTTCATTATATTCAAATTTAATTTTTATTATTATATCTTCAGAAGGAAAAATTACAAATTTATATTCAATGGATACAGATTCTTTTAGTGAAGAAAATAATTTTTATCATGAAGAAGAAGATAATTCAGAAATTGAAATTGCAAAATGTATATTAGGAGACAGAAGAAATGAAAAAAATCAATTTATTGCAAATCTTTTATTATCTTATTTATGTAAATCAATTTCCTATAAATCAGATAAAATTGAAAAAATAATTTTATCTCTTAATTTAAATAATACAAATGATAAAACTGAAAATACTTTAAATTTTGAATTAACAAAAGAAACAAAAGAATTAATTGATATTTTAAAAACTAATCTAAACAAAATTTTTAATATATAATAATTTTTTACAAAAATATTTATTTTAATTAGTTTACATTAAATATGAAAAAAAAATATAATAATTTTTTCTTGTAATAATTATTTATAAAAAATGAAAACTGTAAAATTTCAAACAATTAATGCTTCCTTAACAAAAGGGAAAAAAAAAGTACTATCTCCAGAAGCAAAATCTAAAAGAAGACAATTAAAAACAAAATTTAATATAGATAAAGATCAATTAAATGAAGAAGATCTTATTAAAATAATGTCATCAATTGATATAGAAAGTCAAAACCATGATTTAAATGAACGATCAAAAAAACTTTTAAATAAATTAGATAAAGATAATTTAGGTTATGTTGAAACAGATGATTTTGTAGAAGAAATTATAAATAGAAATGAAAAAACAATTGAAGATGAATTTACTTTATTTTACAAAAAAATAAATGAAAATCTTTTTACAAAAAGTGAAGAAATAATCTTAAAATTAAAAAAATTAAAAAGTAAAGATTGGATAAAAGATAATTCAGATTTTACAAAATCAATAGAAGTAATAATAAATTTAATATCAAATGGTAATTTATATGAAATAGAGCATATTATAGGAAAAAGTGAAGGAGAGGATTTTTTAATAAAATATTCTCATATGGAAGATTCAAATAGAAAAGAAAAAGATTTTATAAAAATGAGAATTCAATCAGCAAAATATTCAAAACATACTACAACAACAAATAATAAAAGTCCAAATTCCAAAAGAAGAAGAAGTACAAATTTAAATACTTTAGTATCACCTTCAATAGTAGCATCAATGTATGATCAAATGTCAAAAATAGACAAATGTGATTTTAACATATTTGAATTAGATAAAATATTAGGTAAAAAAACAGTAATTTACACAGCTACAGAAATATTAAATAATTTCCCTTTTGTAGATAATGACATAATACCATTAAATATATTAAAAAATTTCATAGTTCAAATTGTTGAACATTATGATAGAGAAAAGGCAATTTATCACAATGATTTACATGCAGGTGACGTTATGCAAACTTCATATACTATTTTTACTCAAGGTAATTTAAGTAGTAAAATGAAATTAAAACAATTAGATATTTTCGCTATGTTAGTAGCTGCATTATGTCATGATTATAAACATCCAGGTACTAATAATTTATTTCATATTAATACACAATCAAAATATGCTTTGAGATATAATGATACTTCAGTATTAGAAATGTATCATATTGCTCAAACTTTTAAAGAATTACAACATGATGATTTTAATATTTATAAAAATTTTTCTCCTGAAGAATATAGAATTTGTAGAAGAAGAATGATTGATGGTGTTTTAGCAACTGATATGGCTAATCATCAGAAAGTTTTATCAAGTGCTAAAACATTAGCAGAAACTTATAATATTAAAAAAGGTAAAAATTTCGAAGATGTTTTTAATGAAAATGAAAATGATAAAAGTATAGTTAAATTATTTGATAAACAACAAAATATATTAAATATGATAATTCATACTGCTGATATTTCAAATCCAGGAAAACCTGATAAAGTTTCTAATGAATGGACTAAGAGAGTTTATGCTGAATTTTTTGTTCAAGGTGATATGGAGAAAAAATTAAATATACCTATTAGTAATTTTTGCGATAGGGAAACTACAAATATTAATAAAGCTATGATTGGTTTTATTTCTTTTGTTGTTGGACCTACTATTGATACTTTGACTAATTTAATTCCTGAAGTTTATGATTATACTGAGTATTGTAGAAGTAATTTGAGAAAACATAAAATTGGAGCAAAGAATGATGATAGGAAAGCTGCTGCTGAAAAGAAAAAAAAGGAATTAAAGGAAAAAATGAATAAAAAATAGTATTTTTTTTTTTTAGTTTTTTTTATAGTTTTTTTCATTTTTTTTACTTCTTTTCATTTTTATTTTTTTTTATTTTTTTTTTTTTTGAGATTTATTAAATTTGTTTTGTTTTGGATTTTTAATATATAGGTTAATATTAATAATTCTGGTGTTTGTTATAAATTTATTTTTATTTTTTTTTATTTTAATATTTTAATATTTATTTATTTAATTTACCTTATACCTATTCACATTCCTTTTATTTAATACATTAAATATTTTATAATTATTGTTTATTATTTTGATGAGAATAACTGTTCAAAAAAAGATAAATTTTCATTTGCTTTTTGGAATTTTTCAACTCTTTTAAATATATCTAAAACATCCATTAATTTGGATGAAATATCAACTCCATTAACATTTCTCATTTTAGTTTTTCTCATTTCTTCATCATTATTTTCATTTGGAAATATTTGATTAAATAAATTATTATCATGATTATGAAATTTATAATTACTTTTTAAAAGTCCATTTTGAAAATTATTTTGTAAATTATTTGAATTATTAAAATTATTGGCAATATTCATTTGATTCATACTTGAACTTGTTGAAAATGCCCTTTCTCTTCTTCTATAATTTTTTGTTAATTTAATTGAATTACTTTTTTTAATATCAGATTTATTTGAATCATCTTCTAAATTTATATCACATAAATTTATACATTGATATTTTGTATCATAATTTGGATTTATTTTATATAATTGTTTATTTGATTTTTGTTTTTGATATGAATTATTAATTTTTTTATTTGAATTATGTATTTTTTTATTACTATTTAAATCAATTTTTTTATTTTTTTTTAATTGTGTATATAATGAATCTTCTCTTTCAAATTTTGTTGTATTACTTTTTCTTATATCTGAATTTCTTTCATTTTTTGAATTTCTATCAGTTAATATTATTTCCTTATAACTAGGATGTTTCAAATGAATACTATCTTGTCTTTCACTAAGTATTTTAGGTTTATTATTACCAATATTTTTATCTTTATTATGATTTTTTTTTGAATTATAAATACTTTTCCTTTCTTCAATATATTTTTTATTTTCAAATTTAACAATTAATTTACTTTTAAAAACATCTCTCAACTTAATTCTTTTATTAGGATTATAAACAATCATTCTAATCATCAATTCATTATATTCTTCACTAATAAAATTCATTCCTTTTTTAAAATCAAAATTATTTCTAATAATATCTTTAAATACATTTTCTTGAGTTTTTTTTCCATTATAATTCATATTAAAAGGTGAATAACCATGACTTAATTCATATAATAAAATACCTAAAGACCAAACATCAACAGAATTATTATAAGAAGTTTCCTTAATAATTTCAGGTGCCATATATTCATAAGTTCCACAAAAAGTTGTTCTATTACCAATTGCACTTTCTACACAACAACCAAAATCACATAATTTAATTTCATTATTATCATTTATTAAAATATTTTCTGGTTTAATATCTCTATGAATTAAGTTATTTTCATGAAGAAATAATACTGAATTAACTGTTTGAATAAAATAATTGAAACATGTTTGTTCATCTATTATTTTTTTTTTCCTTATTAATTTAAATAAATCACCTTTATTTGAATATTCTAATATTATAAAAATATTTTCTTCATTTTCGTATGTTCCTACTAAATGAATTATATTTTTATGATATAATTTTGAGTGAAGTTCTATTTCTCTTTTTATTATTTCAATTGAATCTATTTTTGTTTTTAATTCTTTTTTTGATAATTTTTTTATTGCATATAATTCTTCTGTTGGAATATGTTTTCCTAAATAAACTTTACTAAAAGCACCTGAACCTAATTGACATTCATTATTTTTATTTTTTATTATTTCAAATAAATTAAATTCTTCTTTTGTTAATTTATATGGTTTCATATTTATTATATAACCTTGAGTATTAAATGATGATTTCGTTAAATTATCATTTGGATTTAATATTGTATAATTTTTCCCTGTTATTATTTTATTTGAATGATTTATTGAAATGTGTTTTATTAAACAATTACAACTACAAAATTGATTTCTGCATAAAGAACAATAAAATAATAATTTTATTTTAAATTTACATAATTGACAAAGTGACATTTTTCTTTTTTTTTATATTTTATATTTTTATTTTATTTATGATTTTCAAATTTTTTAATAAAAAAAGATGAAAAATAACACAAATAGAAGTATAACAAATAAAAATATTGTATCATCAAATCGAATGGCATCAACAAATCAAAATTCAAATAATAATAATATAAATATTAATCAAGAAGAATCAAATCCAGAATTAGAAGGACATTTTAAATATACAATTAATTATTGTTGTTGTTGTAAAAAGTTAATAGATCTTCAATTTTTACTTACAAAAAATTTTTTAATATTTTATTCTGATAAAGAAAAAAAAAAATTATTTTTAAAAATTCCACGTACATCAGTAATAGCAATAAATAAAAGACAAATTGATAAAAATGATGTATTTAAATTTTCAATTTATTATCAAAATCCAGGAGATGAAGAAATAACAGAAATTAAATTAAAAGCATGTAATAAAGCAGATACAGATCGTTGGATTAGTACTTTAAGAAGATTTATTCAACCTAAAAGATATATTTTTCCTTATAATAAAAATATTGAAAAAAATGCTGAAGAATTATTTCCTTTTAAAGATACTAGAAAATTATATTTAGCTTTTTGTCATTTAGAATATATTCTTGTTAGAGGAAGAATGGCAGAATTTTTTGATTTTTATATTCAAAAAATTGAAAAAGAAAAAAAAAATGATAATGATTCTATTTTATTTGATAAAAAAGATGAAAAAGATAAATTTCTTCCTAAGGATGATAAAGAGAATAAAGATAATATTGAAATGAAAGATATAAAATTAAATTTTTAATATTTTATTTTTTTTTATTAATTTTTATCCTAAAATTCTCCTATATTAAATTAAAACATTTTTTAATTTATAATCTAGGAGTTTATAAATTAAAATTAATAGTATTATTTAAAAAATAAATACTTTTTAATAATCATTTATAATTGATGAATAAAAAAAAAAATAATTATATGAATTGAAATTTTTGAATTTTTAATTTAAAATTCATAAATTATAAGTTAAAAAATATTTAATTAATTTTAATTAAAATATAGGTAATTTGAGAATAAAATAAAATTAATATATTTGGAAAAAAACTTCAAACAATAAATTAATATTTTAATTAGAATTTTTTTTTATATTTTTTTCAAATATATTTTTATTTTTTTCTTCAATATCAATATCTTTAACTGAATAATATGGTAATTTTTGAATTATTTCTTTTAAAGAATATAATTTTAATCTTTTTTGTCTTGATGAAAATGTTTCATCTTTAAGTTTACTTAAAGAATGACTATTATTTAGTTTTGGTGATGAACTATGATTTTGTATATTTTTTCTATTTTTTATATCCATATATGTTATATTTGATTTTAATTTTACTGATTTATTATTATCATCTTTTGATTTTTCTATAGACATTAAATTATAAAAATTTTGTTTTTGAATATTTGTTGGATTAAAATATTCTCTTGAAGTTTGAGAGGCATAACTATTATAAAGTGAAAAATTGTCATTTGGTTTTCTTATTTTAATATATTTTGTTTTTTTAAATTTTTCTCTTTTTAAAATACCATTTATAATTTGATCTAATTCTTTATAATCATGAGAAAATTGAATAAAAGAATTATCAAATTTTTTTAAAGTTGTATTTATATATGTATTTTCTTTTTTTATTTTTTCAATTTCATCTATTATTTTTTTTTTTTCATTTATCAAATGATCAATTTCTAATATTTTTGAATTGAGTTCTTTAAATATTTTCTTATATTCATATAATGTTTTATCTATTAAGTTATTTTTTTCTAATAAATTATTTATTGTTTTATCTTTTAATGATAAAATATTTTTTATTTCAGTATTAAAATCAAGAATTTTTTTATCTAATTTTTCTTCTAAAACTATTTTTTCTTTTCTAATTTCTTTATGATTTGTTTCTAAGTTTTTTTCAATTTTTAAAAATTGTTTTTCAAAATTTTGTTTTAAATTTACTAAATCTAATTTTGTTACAGAATCATCATTATTATTTATTTGTTTTTTATTTTTTTTATTATTATCATCATTATTATCTTTTTTATTTGAATTAATTTCATTGTTTATAATATTTTTCAAATTAATAATTTCATTATTCATTACTTTAATTTGTTCATAACAATCCTCTTCAAAATTTTGTTTTTTTAAATAAAAATCATTCATTGAATCAACAATTTCTTCTATAGTATTCAATTTATTTACAAGTAAATCTAGTTTTTCATTTTTTTCTTCATTAATTCTTTTAAACATTTCTTCATATTCATTAATTTTTTTTTCCATGACATTAGATAAATGTTCCAAATTATTTTGTAATTCAGAAAGATCATCACATCTATTTAAAAGTTTAACTGCATATTTATTATTTTCAAGTCTTATATCATCAAATTTTTTAACAAATTCATTAGGAATATCTTTAATAATAATCTCAATTTTTTTTTTTTGATTATCAGTATATTGTTTACATATTTTTTCAGAATTTTGAATTTGTTTCACAAAAAATTTAATATTGTCATCAAATTTTTTTTCAAATTGTTTGATTATATTTTCTTGATAAATTTTTGAAGATTTTAAATCATCTATTGAATCAATAAGGAAAAAAACATATTCTTTAAAATTTTTAAATCTACTTTCTTTATCCCCAATTAATCCTGGGAATTTAAAATTATCAATATAAATTTTATCATATTTAAATGATATATTATCAATATCTTTTCTAATATCCTCTATTTTAATTTGATGATTATAAAATTCTTCGTTTGTTTTAATTTTAAATACTGGATAATCTGAAATAATTTCTTTTTTTAATTTTGAATCAACATATAATTCTATTAATTTATTTTGATTTGATTTCATTGTTTCTATTTTATGTTCTATTCTTATATTAATTTCTTTTATTAGAGATGATAGTTTCATTATTTGCTCTTTACAATATTCTCTTATTATTCTTATTTCTTGTAAAAAATCATCTTTTTCATAAATCTCTTTGAAAAAACTTGGAGATGAGTTATTTTTTTGGAATTCTTTTTTATTTTTTAATTGTGTTTTAACAATTATATTTTCGTTTGACATGTTTTCTATTTTTTTAAATATATAAAAAGATTAATAATAAAAACTTACTCTTTTAAAATTTCAAAAGAAATGAAAAAATTTTGAATTGAAATTGCTTTTAAAAATTAAAAAAATATGGGAAAATAATTTATATTATTTCAATTAATTCTTAAAAAATTTAAATAATATAATTCTAGCTTTTAAAATTAGAATAAAATTTACAATTTCTTTTAAATATAACAAATAATAATTATTTATAATTTTTTTAAATCAAAAAAATCATGTTTAATTTTCATTTGAATTAATATATTATATTTAAAATATATTTAAATAATCATTCTTACAACAAAAATTAAATTTATTAATCCATTATTATAACTTTAACTTTTTTAACTCTAAATTCAGAATAATTAAAAAAAGAATAAATAAAAGAACTTTTTGAGTAACCAATATCTATAAATATAACATTTTTACCATCTTTTCTGCCTAAATATTTATTATAAACTAATAGAAACATCAAATAAAATAACTAAATTATTATCTATTTTTTAGGAATAATTTCCTCATCCTATATTTTATTAATCAAATTTAATTCAAAAAGACATTTATTAAATTTATTATTATTTAAATCTAACTAATATTTTTTTTATTATTTAATTATAAAATTTATAATTATTTGATGATATTTTTATTTTTTTTGACTTTTTTTTAATTTTAAAATAAAAAAAGATGAATAATTAAAATAAATAATATAATAAAAATAAATAAAATTGATATATTATGAAAAATAAAAAAATTGAAGGTCCGATTAGTTTAGGAATAAATATTGGAGCATTAAAGACTGTTTATTCAAGATATTTGAAAAAAGAAGGAAAATTCCAAACAGAAGTATTATTAAGTGATACTTCTTCAAGAACAATTCCTTCAAGAATTTGTTATTCTGATACTCATAGATTATATGGAGATACTGCTGGAAGTTTAATGAAAAGATTTTTAGATTCCTCATATATAAATATTTCAAGATTAATTGGATTTTTTATATATAAAAATAAAAAAAACATTTATAATGAAGAATTTAAATATATTTTTCCATCATCATTTAATCAAGGTTTAGAACAATTTAAAATATATAACAATGAATATGTTGATGCATCAACAATTATAGCTGATTATCTTTATTTAATCAATAATTATTATTTTAAAGAAAAAGAATTAAAATATGATTATTGTACTTTTAGTGTTCCTGATTATTTTACTGCACATCAAAAACTAATGTTAAAACATATTGCTGAGGCAATAGAAATGAAAGATATAAATATTATTAATGAATCAACTGCAATTACTATATATTATGGATATACAAGATATAAGGATATTTTTATGACTGAAAAAAACAAAATTAATCAATCAATTCAAAAAAATGTTATATTTATAGATATTGGCTACTCAAAAACTTCTTTTATTTATTCTACTTTTAATTATTCTGAATTTAAAGTTAAAAAAGTTAAAGTTCTACCTAATATTGGAGGAAGAAATTTTGATTATAAATTATTAGATGAATGTAAAAAATATTTTAAAAAAAAGGAAAAAATACCAGATGATGAGAAAAATTTTGAACAAATTTTCCAAAAACAAATCTTAAGAATTTTAGAATCAATTGCAAAAGGAAGAAAATTATTAACTGTAAACAAAGAAACAAAGATAATAATTGAGCAAATATATAATGATGAAGATTTAAAATATTCATTAACAAGAGAAAAATTTAATAAAATAATACAAGATGAATTCAATACAATAAAAGAAGAACTTAAAAATTTCACAAAAGATATATCAATAAATGAAGAATATATAATAGAAATTGCAGGAGAAATAATGAGATATCCTGATTTTCAAAAATTATCTGAAGATTTTTTTAATATTCAGATTTCAAAAACTATTCTAATTGATGAATGTACTAGTGTCGGGGCAGCATTATATGGATTTTATCAAAAAAATGGAAAATTACCAAATTTAGAATTTTTTAAAAATTTTAACGAAAACAACTACCATGAAATTGGATGCGTACATAAATTTGATTATGGAGAAGATGGATTTCATAATTTTAAAGAAAAACATTTATTTAATGAATTTGATATAGAAAATATTGTACCTTATAAGGAAATTACCTTTGAATATATATATAATAATATTAATTATTTAGCTGGAAATAATACTTTATATAAATATATACTTGACTTAAAACAATTAGAAAAAGATAATCCAAAATTCAATGAAATGTCACAATTAATAATTCATCATTATTATAATAATGATAATATAACTATTAAAATAACTTTTTCTAAAAATGAAGGTAATAACAAAAAACAATATCCTTGTAATTTTAATAATTCGATTAAAATAAAAGAAGGAGGGATAATCGGTAAATATTCGAAATTTATAGACAAGCTCAAAAAGACTTTAGAAATACATAATAAAAAAGATAAAGAATTTCATACATATAGTTTAGAAAGGAATACAATTTCAAAATTATTATATAATTTAAAAGTAAAAAATAGGAATAATTCTGAAAAATTAGAAAATATTCAATCTTGGATAAACCAAATCGAAAGTTTAGAAAAAAAAAATACTTTACCTATCATAGAAAAAAAACAAATAGTAGAAAAAATAAAAAATGATATAGAAAAAGGAAATATTCAAAAAGATGAATTTGAATTTGAAAGAAAGAAATCTAAATTAATTGAAGAGATTCAAAAAGCTAAAAATAAAACTAGAGATGTAAAACTTGAAAATAGTAGAATTTTTAATAGTAGTGATATTGTTAATTCTTTAGATTTATCTGAAGATTATAATGGAATTGAAAAATCACAAATAGTCGAAAATGAAAAGTTATATGATAATTTAATTAATGAAATTAATGAGATTCCTTACTCTCAAAAAGATAAATTGGATTCATATTTTGATTGGGAAGAAGAAATTGAAAAAAAAAAAAATGAATTAAAAAAAACAGAATTTTTTTTGAAAATTAATAAAATAATTGAAAAATTAAAGTCTAAAAACGAAAAATATAACATGTTTGAAAAAATAAAAAATCAACTTTTAAATAATGAAATTATTGTTGAGAAAGCTTTTGACAAACTTTATTCTTTAGAAATAGTAAGCCATAAAAAAAAATAAATACTTATTCTTTAGTTTTAATTTCAAATTTTTTTTTATATTCATTAATTCTATTTTTAATTTCTGTTATTTTTTTTTCTCTTTCATTTATTTGAAAATAGTGTTGACGAAGAAATTTTAAATCATTCTTTAAATTCTTAATTTCTTCTTCATCCTTTATAAGTTTTATTATTTCATATATATTTTGAGATAACTTTAATCTAGTCTCCGAATAATCATAATAATCTTTTTCAAAATTTTTATTTTCAATTAATCGATCTTTTAATTGTGTTATTATATTTTCCTCATTTTCATTTTTTAAAAATCCACTCAATTGTTTAATTACTATGCCTTGAACTTCTTTATTATTATTAATTTCAATTCTTGGATTATTTAAATCAATATTAATAATAAATTCTATTTTTTTTTCTATTTTTGTTTCTTTTTTTTCTTGTTCATTTTTTTTATTTTTATGTTCTTCATTTTTTTTATATTTTTCAAAATTAATTTCATAAGTTATAATATCTTCTAAAAATTGAGGTTCTAAATTATCAACTTCACTTTTTTCATAATAAAATTTAATTTTTATAATAACCTCATTTTTAATATGTAATGCAATTCTTTTTTCTTTATCTGTAATTATTGTTTTTTTAAATGCATATTCAGGATGTTCATTATCATCATTTATTATATATAATATATTATAATAATTATATTCATAAAAATTTTTGAGTAATCCACAATCAAAATTTTTCATATAAAATCCATAAATTGAACCACCTAAACATATACATTCATCAACTAAAATATGTTTATCTACATTTAATTGAAATTTTTCATTTATTATTGATTCAAAACTTCTTGTCCTCATTACATTACCTACCATTTCTATATATTTAATGTTTCCTTTATATTTTTCCATATTTGATAAATCAGTTTTTAATTGATTTACTTCTTTTTCAATTATATCATTTAATTCACTAATTGAAAATATCATATCTATATTTTGACCTTGATAAAAAGGTTCTATTTGAATTAATGCTTCATCATTTAATGATAACTTTTCTCTTGCTTTTGATATTATTTTTAAAGAATTATATTTTATTTTAGGTGTTAATTCAAAATTATTTATTTTATTTGATTCGTTAAATTTATTAATTATACTTGTTAATATTTTTTTATCTAAATTTCTTCCTCCCAAATATGGATTACAATATACTTTTTCAACTCTAAATTCATTTTTTTTATAAATCGAAAGAATATAAGAAACTTTTGAATAACCAAAGTCAATAAATAAAATTTTGTCATTTTCTTCAAATTGTTGATTAAAAAAAATATTCTTATATTCAAAAAATCCATAATACATAGTAATAGCAGATGATTCATTTATAATATTAAAATTTTTCATATTAAGTGCTTTACATATTAAACTTAATTCTTTTCTTTGATATAAAGTATAATAATCCGGAACACAAAAAGTAATATTCTCAAATTCATTTATATTATTAAAAAGTTTTTCATTTAACATATATAAATAATCACATATAACACTTTTATAATCTATATCAATAAAATTATTTTTTCCTTGTTGAATTTTAAATTTAAAATTATTAGTTGAATCAACAGAATTTAACATAAATTTCATTTCTTTATTATAGAAATTTGAATTATTAAAACCAATTAATCTTCCTAAATTATTATATGAAGATTCTTTATTTTTTATTAAATATGGTTCTGATGCTAAACCATATATTCTATGTGATTCAATATAACTTATTTTTGACAGAATTGTTTGTTTTCCATCATCTTCTAATATTTTTTTTTTATAATTTTTATTGAAATTTGAAAAAACTGAATATACTGTTTTATATGAACCTAGACTAATTCCAAGGAATTCCCCTTCAAATACTTCTTGTTTATTGATTTTTAAATTATTTTCTTTTTTATTTTTAATATCTTTTTTATTTTTATTTTCTTCTTCTTTTTTTTTTTCTTCATTATTATTTTTTTTTTTTTCATTTTTTTTTTTTTTTTTTTTTTTTTTTTTTTTTTTTTTTTTTTTTTTTTTTTTTTTTTTTTTTTTTTT
>JAEEGK010005684.1_pt1 | contig 30146 bp, 35 predicted proteins | sample 8958771 | NCBI WGS metagenome assembly JAEEGK01 (sample SAMN16246547, study PRJNA631951) | gut metagenome | biome: gut microbiome; feature: rumen; material: SC-attached | host: Bos | place: Iran: Karaj | collected 2018-10 | reverse complement strand
CTTGATTGCTTGACTGCTTGATTGCATGAATGTGCTGAGAACATACCCTGTAAACTTGATCCGGATAATGCCGGCGTAAGGAATGAAATTATGAAACAACACATCTATAGTTGTGGTCGCTATCTTATTTATAAGGCCACCAGGATTAGCCGCAAGCAGATGATAGCCTGCTGCGTGCTCTCACTTTCAACTTTCACCTCTCACTTTTCACCTTTAAGAGCACAGGACACTGTTCGTCGACTCGACGAGGTGCTCATCCAAGACGTGCGCGTGAGCAACAAGACGCCGCTCACCACCAGCACCCTCGACCAGAAAGAGCTCGACGATGCCCGCTCGAATGTCAGCATGCCCTACATGCTTGAGACGCAGACCTCCGTCGTCGCCAGTGGCGAGAACGGCGCTGTAGGTGCCGCCTACCTCCGCATCCGCGGTGTGGATGCTTCCCGCATCAACGTCAACATCAACGGCATCACCCTCAACGACCCCGAGAGTCAGCAAGTCTACTGGTACAACATCCCCAACCTCGGCGGTATGGCGCAGAGCCTGCAGATTCAACGCGGCGTGGGTGCTTCCACAGGTGGCAGTCCCGCCTTCGGTGCCGCCATCAACCTGCAAACCCTCAACGCCCGCAACAGCGCCTACGGCGAGGCCGACCTCGGTTTCGGTAGCTGGAACACCCGCCAGTATAGCATCACCGCCGGTACCGGCATCCTCAAGAACGGCCTGAGTTTCGACTTCGCCTACAGCGGTCTCACCTCCGATGGCTACATCCGCAGTTGGGGCACCGACCAGCAGAGCTTCTTTGGAAGCGCCTCCTGGTACGGCAAAAAGACGTTGATAAAACTTATCACCATCATCGGCAGCCAGACCACCGGCATCACTTGGGACGGTGCCTACGACTACCAGCTCGACGCCGACCCCACCTACAACCCCAGCGGTGAATACACCATGGATGGCAACACCATGTATTATCCTAACGAAACCGACAACTACTGGCAGCGCCACTACCAGCTCTATGTCTCGCATCTCCTCACCGACCGCTGGAGTCTCAACGCCGCCCTCGACTACACCCACGGCGACGGCTACTACGAGCAATACAAAGCCAACAAGAAATTTTCCAAATACGGACTCTCTTATAGTGGAAAGAGCGACTTCATCACCCGCAAGCAGATGGACAACGACGCCCTCTCTGGAAACCTCTCTGCCCGCTACAGCGGCGAGAAGTTCTCCTTCTCGCTCGGCGACAACCTCCTCTACTTCGACGGCTACCACTTCGGCAATGTCCTCTGGTGCCGCGACACCGCCGCCCATATCGACACTCCCTACGAGTGGTACCGCTATCACGGCACCAAGGTCGACAACAGCCTCTACGCCAAGGCCTCCTATGAGTTCAACGACGACCTCAACGCCTATGCCGACCTCCAGCTGCGCATGATCAACTACAAGTTGCGCGGCGATGCCGACGACCTCTTCACCATGGACTTCGACCAGAACTACCTCTTCTTCAACCCCAAGGCAGGTATCAACTATCGCATCAACGATCACCAACGTACCTATTTCGTGGCCGGTATCTCCAACCGCGAGCCCACCAAGAGTGACATCAAAGACGCCATCGGCAACAACGATACCGTGAAGGCTGAGACCATGCTCGACCTCGAGCTGGGCTATCAGATTGCCCACAACCGTTGGGCCTTCAACGTCAACCTCTACGCCATGCTCTACAAAGACCAACTCACCCCCAGCGGCGACCTCAGCAGCAGCGGCTACGCCCTAATGGAGAACGTTGACAAGAGCTATCGCATCGGTATCGAGCTCGAAGGCGGCTATGAGTTCACTGACTGGTTTCGCATGGATGCCAATCTCACCCTCAGCCAGAATAAGGTACTTGACTACACCTTCGCCGACTTCACCGATGGTGACAGCGACCCCAACCTCGTCACCCGCACCACTGACCTCTCGCTCTCGCCTTCCGTCGTCGGTGCTGCCATCGCCACTTTCATCCCCGTCAAGAACGCCAAACTGCAACTCATCGGCAAGTATGTCGGCAAGCAGTATGCCGACAACAGCAGCCGCGAGTGCTACGCCATCGACCCCTACTTCCTCCTCAACCTTAAAGCCTCCTACACCTGGCATCTCAAGGGCACCAACGAGATTGAGGCCCAGTTGCTCGTCAACAACCTTCTCGATCACAGATACCGCCTCAGCGCTTGGGTGGCCGACTGGGTCGACGACTGGACGGGTCCTGCTGCCGCCTACTACTACCACGACCGTGCCTTCCTCCAGCAGCCCGGCATCAACTTCATGGGTCGCTTGATTTATCGCTTTTAAATGAATACTCTGGACATCATCGGCGCTGCCATCGGCTTGGTCTTTGTATTTAGCGAGTACAAAGCAAGCCGATGGCTTTGGCCGTCGAGTCTGCTAATGGCGGCATTCTACACCGTCATCAACTTCCATATTGGCTGGTATGCCAATATGAGTATTTGCATTTACGATTTCCTCATCTCCATCTATGGCCTGCTGGTGTGGCGCGGCATGATACAGAGCAAGGAAAAGACCGAACGGTCCATCGCCTCCTGCCCCAAAAGACTCTGGCCATGGCTGTTATTGGCCACGATGGTACTGACTCTTGTGTTGCGCTGGCTGTTGGAAATGCTAGGCGAAGGCAACATGCCGTGGCTCGATGGCCTGTCGGCCGCCCTTGGCATCGTAGGCATGTGGATGCTCTCGCAGAAATATTGGCAGCAATGGATTTTTTGGCTCGTTAGCGAGCCGATATTGGTTTACATCTACCTCTCCACCGGCTACATGGCTTCGGCCATCATGTATGCTGTCTATGAGGTGTTCTGTATTATGGGTATCATCAAATGGAAAAGACAAAGCATATCGTAATCCTCGCCGCGGGCGACTTCCCCTCCCACGAAATTCCCCTCCGCGCCCTCCGCGAGGCCGACTTTGTCGTCTGCTGCGACAGTGCCTACTGTGAAGTTAAGAATGAGGAATTAAGAATTAAGAATTATGTAGTGATAGGGGATGGGGATTCGCTGACGGAAGAGACCAAACGAGAGCTTGGCGACCGCTGGATACATGTCGCGGAGCAAGACTACAACGACCTACACAAAGCCATGGCTTGGATTATGGCGGAGGCAGGAGGTATGAAGTATGAAGTTCTGACCTCTGACCTCAAAATCACCATTCTTGGTGCCACCGGCAAACGAGAGGACCACACTCTCGGCAACATCTCCTACCTCGCCACCTTCGCCGAAGAATACCCCGGCATCGACCTTGAGATGCTCACCGACTATGGTCGTTTCTCCATCATCACTCATCACTCATCGCTCATCACTCAAACTTTCCCCTCCTTCCCCCACCAACAAGTCTCCCTTTTCACCCTCGACCCCCGCACCACCGTCTCCTCCACCGGCCTCCGATGGCCCCTCTCCAACGCCCATCTCTCCCCTTGGTGGCAAGGTACACTCAACGCCGCCCTCTCCGACACTTTCACAGTCACTTCCGACGGTCCTCTCCTCCTTTACCAGACCTACGACCCCAAACCCTTGTAAAAAATATTTTGCCATGTCGCGAGGTTTTTGTATTTTTGCATTTTAATTGCAAAAACAAAAACATCATAACGAGATGAATATATTGCTACTGGGTTCGGGCGGACGCGAGCACGCCATTGCTTACAAGATTGCTCAGAGCGAGCTATGCAGCCAACTATACATCGCTCCCGGCAACGCCGGCACAGCCTCTATAGGAGAGAATGTATCGTTAGATATCAACGACTTCGAGTCCGTGGGACAGTTTGTCATCAGCCACCGCGTCGAAATGCTGGTGGTGGGTCCCGAAGCACCTTTGGTGGCCGGCATCGCCGATTACTTTGCCGTGCAACCCCTGCTGCGCAACACCCTCGTCATCGGTCCCTCTAAGCAGGGAGCCCTGCTGGAAGGCAGCAAGGACTACGCCAAAGCTTTCATGCAGCGCCACAATATCCCCACGGCACGATACCAGACCTTCACCGAGGCCACCCTCGCCAAAGGTGAGAAGTTCTTGGAAACACTACAGCCTCCCTATGTCCTTAAAGCCGACGGTCTCGCTGCCGGCAAGGGGGTTCTCATCGAACCCGATCTATCCACTGCCAAGACGCATCTGCGCGAGATGCTCTGCGACCATAAATTCGGTGATGCATCGGCATCGGTGGTGATTGAGGAATACCTCTCTGGCATCGAAATGAGCGTCTTCGTGCTCACCGACGGCACCCACTACCTCATGCTGCCCTCTGCCAAAGACTACAAACGCATCGGCGAAGGCGATATCGGACTGAACACCGGCGGCATGGGTTCCGTCAGCCCCGTACCTTTCGCCAGCAAAGCTTTCATGAAGAAGGTAGAGGACCGCATCGTGAAACCCACCGTCCGCGGTCTCCGCGACGAGAAGATTCCCTACTGCGGCTTCATCTTCATTGGCCTCATGTGCTGCGGTATCAATCCCGCTGACCCCGCCAGCGGCGATCCCTATGTCATCGAGTACAACGTCCGCATGGGCGACCCCGAGACCGAGAGCGTCTTCCCCCGAATCAAGAGCGACATCGTGCATCTTTTTGAGAACGCCGCACACGGCAACCTCGATGGCTGCACCCTTGAGATAGATCCCCGCACAGCCGCCTGTGTCATGATGGTAGCTGGCGGATACCCCGAAAGTTATAAGAAAGGCGACGTCATCAATCTTGGCACCGACGACGAAACAATCGTCTTTCACTGCGGCACCAAGCGAGACAGTGAAGGACGCCTGCTCACCAATGGTGGACGCGTCATCTGCGCCACCGCACTGGCTCCCAGCCTGCCCGAAGCGCTCCTCAAAAGTTATAATCGTTCCCAAACCATCGAGTGGAACGGCAAATACTATCGCCGCGACATCGGCCAGGATCTCTTGAAACTGATGCAGGAATCTTAATTGGGGGGAGTGAAAGGAAGTGAAAAGACAACTGTATTAAGGACGATAAGGGTGAGAGTCAGTAAAAGAATTGCAATAGGGCATCTGGCGGCAGCGGCAGCGTATGTCATCTTCGGCATCAATGTCGTCGTTTGTCGTGATATCGCCATCGAAGGCCATATCGAGCCCATCATGCTCTTCTCCATGCGGGCCCTTGTGGCGGGAACCCTTTTCTGGCTCCTCTCCTGCTTCTCGCCCAAGGAACATGTGCCCGCCAAAGACCTGCTGAAGCTATGTGGAGCTGGCATCCTCGGACTCTTCCTTCCCCAACTCACCTTCCTTCACGCCATTGCCCACACCACTCCTGTCGACCTCTCGGTGATGAGTACCACCACGCCCATCTTTACCATGTTCGTCGCTGCCATCTTCCTCAAGGAGCCCATCACCTGGAAGAAAGCCCTCGGAGTGGCGCTGAGTTTCGGAGGCATCCTCTGGCTCATCCTGCAAAGTACCTTTGGTGGCAATGGAGCTTCTGAGACCGAGCCTATCGGCATCATGTTCTGCTTCGCCAACTATATCGTCTTCGCCCTCTATCTCGGCACCTGTCGAAACCTCATCGCCCGCTATTCTGTAGTGACCTCCATGAAGTGGATGTTCCTCGTTTCCTTCCTCGTCTCACTGCCTTTCAGCCTGCCTAAGTTGCCGACAACCGAATTTGCCCTTGTCTCCTCACAGGTATGGTGGGAGATAGGCTTCATGATTATCTTCTCCACCTTCATCGCCTACTACCTCATTCCCGTAGGTCAGAAACGCATCCGGCCCACCCTTGTCAGCATGTACGGCTACTTGCAGCCCATTATCGCCATTGCTGCTGCCATCTGGACAGGACTCGACCGTATCACCTTCACCAAACTCATTGCCGCACTCTTCGTCTTCCTCGGTGTCTGGGTCGTCAACCAGAGCCGAGCGGCGGTACACGATAACGGTTAAAGGTTAACGTTTAAAGTTTAAAGAAAATGGATTCCGAGCAGAGAAATACGAACACCGTCAACCGCATCCTCATCCTCATTGCGATGGTGCTGGGTGCCATCATCGGTGTGATGTCTGCCTCCCATTTCTACACCCAGAAAGAATATGCCTCTCTCAACGAGAAAATAGGCAACGTGCTCACCCTTGTGCAGGACAACTATGTCGACACCGTCGACATCGATTCTGTGGGCGACCGCATGATTGCCGCCATCCTCTCCGAACTCGATCCCCATTGCACCTATCTCTCTGCCCGTGACGCGGAACGCACCGAAGAGCTGATGCGTGGTAACTTCGAAGGCGTGGGCATCGTCCTCCACCGCGAAGGTGACACCACCTTCATCGGACAGATTCTCGATGACGGTCCATCTTCCGCCTCTGGTTTACTCCCTGGCGACTTCATTTGGGCTGTCGATGGTGTGCAGGTGACGGGGATGCCTGCCGACTCTGTGGTAGCACGGTTGCGCGGCCCCAGCCGTTCGAAAGTGAAAATCACCATCAAGCGCAAACTCTCGACAAAAACAGTCACCATCCGTCGCGGTTTAGTCCTCCATAAGACCGTTATGTACAGCGACATGATTGACCGCACTACCGGCTATATCCTCCTTTCCTCCTTCTCCTCCACCAGCCACGAGGAATTCCACAATGCACTCAGCCTTCTCCTATACAAAGGCATGAAAAACCTTATCCTCGACCTTCGTGGTAACGGTGGCGGTTCTCTTGAGTCCGCCGTTGGCATCGCCAACGAGTTCCTCCCCAAAGGCAGCCTCATCGTCTACACCCAAGGAGCCCATCAGTCGCGCGAGGATGTCATTGCCCGTGCCGGTGGTCTCTTCACCGAAGGTAAGCTCACAGTGCTCGTCGACGAGAGTTCCGCCTCGGCCAGCGAGGTCGTCAGCGGAGCTCTGCAGGACAACGACCGTGCCACCATCATTGGTCGTCGCACCTTCGGGAAAGGTCTTGTACAACGCGAGTTCCACCTGCAGGACGGCTCCTCGGTGCTCCTCACAGTAGCTCGCTACTACACCCCCTCCGGACGCTGCATCCAACGTCCTTACGACCAAGGAACTGACGAATACTACCGAGACTACTTGGAGCAGTTGATGGAAGAATCGTATGCCGACAACCCCACACTACACGTCACCGACTCGACCCCCTACCGGACCGTAGGCGGAAGGGTAGTCTACGGTGGTGGCGGCATCTTCCCCGACCAACTTATCCCTTACCATAAAGACCCCTCGTTTGTCTATTACAACAAGCTTTCATCGCATGGGATTCTCACGCGCGCAGCCTTCGAGCAGGTGCGCCTCCACGCTGAAGAGTTGCTCAAGCACTACCCCTCGCTCGACCTCTTCTGTAATCACTACTCCGTATCCAACTCACTCCTCGAACATGTCGTCGACCTCGGAGAAAAAGCGGATGTCCCCTTCGACAAAGCCAGCTTCGAAGTCCAGCGGCGCCTCATCAGCACCATCATCAAAGCCTATATTGCCGAATCGCTCTACGGTCAGCAGGCTTTCTACCGCATCTTCCTCACGGAAGACGAGGATGTCAAACAAGCAAGGAAAATGCAATAAAAACGAACCCAAAGAGACATAATAGAACAACGAATAATAACGAAATACCATGAAAAAGATATTCCTTATAGCCGTCCTGTCACTTGTCGCCTGTCATTTCACGCTTTTGCATGCGCAGAAAAGCAATCTGAGTTGCACCTTCCGCGGACTTGAGAAGAGTGTCCGTATCGTTGTCAACGAACCCCAGGGTGGGCGCCTCAGCCCTGCCGATACCCTCACTCCTGACAAAAATGGACGCATCACCCTCTCCCGCTACTCCTACACTCCCCAGTTTATTGCGCTCTCCCTCCTCCCCTCTTCCAACGGTCCCTTCCTCCATGTCATTCTGCTACCTCAGGAGGAGGTTACCCTTGAGGTCGACTACATGCCCGCCATCAACCACTTCAACATCACCTCAGCGAAAGGATCCGACAACATGACCCTTTATAAGGGATATACGAACATGCTCACCGAGCTGGTGCAAAACCAGCAGACGGCACTTTTGGACAGTCGGATGGAAGCCCTCTTGGACGCCCATCCGGGGGTGCTGATGAGTGCCTTTCTGGTGACCTACTTCGAGCAATCGTTCGAGCAGCATGTGGCGCTCTACAAGAAAATCCGCGACGCCCTTATCGGCCAATGGCCCAACGAAGACTTCGTGAAGCACCTCGACAGCCGTGTGCGCTCCACGATGATAGGCATCGAGGCTCCCGACATTGAGTTGGCCGACCCTGAAGGGAAGATGCGCAAACTGAGCGACCTTCGTGGCAAGGTGGTTCTCATCGACTTTTGGGCTTCGTGGTGCCGTCCCTGCCGTGCAGAGAATCCCAATGTGGTGCGTCTCTACCAAAAATACCATGACAAAGGCTTCGAAATCTTCAGCGTCTCGCTCGACAACAACCGGGAGGCATGGATAAAAGCCATTGCTGACGATCACCTCGTGTGGCCCAATCACGTCTCCGATCTTCGTGGATGGTCTTCGGCCGGAGGCCGACTCTATGGCGTGCAATCCATTCCCTCCACCGTCCTTGTCGGACCTGACGGTATGGTGTTGGCACGCAATTTGCGGGGACAACAGTTAGAAAACAAACTTAACGAGATATTCAACAAGTAGTAAAGGAGATAGGAGATAAGGAGTTAAAACATGTGTGATAACTCCTTTAACCTCTTTAACTACCCCAAAAAATAAAAAATGATCACAACAACCCAAATAGAAATGGCCCTCGGCCATGTGAACGACCCTGACCTCGGCCGCAGCCTCACAGAACTCGGCATGATTGAGAATATCAAGGTCGACGGACTCAAGGTCTCCTTCGACCTTGTCCTCACCACCCCTGCCTGTCCGATGAAGAAGAAGATGAGCGACGATTGCATCAACGCCATCCACGAGATGGTGGACCGCAACGCCGAGGTAGAAATCAATCTCACTTCGCGTCCGCAGCCCGACCCCAAAGAGGAGTTCGCCGAGTTCTTCAAGAACATCCACCACATCATCGCCGTAGCCTCTGGCAAAGGCGGTGTGGGAAAGAGCACCGTGGCCGCCAACCTTGCGGTGTCGCTGGCCAAGACGGGTGCCAAAGTGGCCCTCGTCGACGCCGACATCTATGGTCCTTCCATCCCCATTATGTTCAACATCCAGGATGAGGAGGTCTATGGCCACCATGTAGGCGATAAGACCTATATGCTGCCCATCGAGCGTTACGGCATTAAACTCATGTCTGTAGGCTTCTTCGTTGACCCCACCAAGGCCCTCGCCTGGCGCGGCCCTATGGCCAGCGGTGCCCTCAAGCAGATACTCACCGAGACCTGGTGGGACGAAATCGACTATATGGTCGTCGATATGCCCCCGGGAACAGGCGACATCCAACTCACCCTCGCGCAGACCATCCCCGTCTCCGGCGCCATCATCGTCAGTACCCCCCAGCAGGTGGCTCTGGCCGATGTGGTGCGCGGCGTGGAGCTCTTCCGCAACGAGAATGTCAACATCCCCGTTCTTGGATTCGTCGAGAACATGGCCTGGTTCACCCCTGCCGAGTTGCCGAACAACAAGTACTATATCTTTGGAAACGGCGGCTGCCGCAAGCTCGCCGAGGAGATGAGCATCCCCTTGCTGGGTGAGATACCGCTGGTGCAGAGCATCGCCGAGAGTGGCGACAGCGGCAAGCCCGTGGCCCTCTTCAACCCCGCCAACGTCCACGACCCCGTCCGCGACGCCTTCGACCAGCTGGCCCAAAACACCATTGCAGAAATCTGCAAGTTAAAGATAAAAAGTTAAAAAGGGTCGCTTTGCTTAAAAGGTTAAAAAGGGAAGAGCCAATCAACCCATTACCTTCCAACCCTTTAAAACATTCAAACCATTTAAACCTCAAATCATTATGACCGACCAAGAGAAGCCCGTCGTTGAGCAGAAAGTAAAGAACGCCCTTGCTCAGATTCGCCCCTACCTCCAGCAGGACGGCGGCGATGTGGAATATGTCGACATGACCGCTGAAGGAGTCGTCATCGTACGCCTCAAAGGCCACTGCGGCTCTTGCCCTCATGCCATGCAGACCTTGAAACAAGGCATTGAGCAAGCCCTGAAGAGAGTTATTCCAGAGGTAAAGAGCGTTGAAAAAATATAAATATAAAAGAATGATTTACACCAAAACCGGAGACGCTGGCACCACCTCGCTGGTGGGCGGCAGTCGCGTTGCCAAAGACGACCACCGTGTCGAAGCCTACGGCACTGTCGACGAGCTCAACTCGCACATCGGCCTGTTGGCCGAGATACTGCGCGACATGAAAGGCGGCTATTATGACGAACTGAAAGTTGTGCAGCACAACCTCTTCACCCTCCAGACCCTGCTGGCTACCGAGGATGAGACCATATATGCCCGTCTGCCGCAGTTGGCAGAAGAGGAGGTGGAGATACTCGAGCGCCAGATTGACACCCTCACCGACCTGCTACCCAAGTTGCAGAACTTCGTCATCGCCGGTGGCACCCTTGCCGGTGCCCAGTGCCATGTGGCCCGCACGGTCTGTCGCCGTGCCGAGAGACGTGTCGTCACCCTCTCCCGCGAGGCAAAACTCGACCCTGTGATTCAACGCTACCTCAACCGCCTCTCCGACTATCTTTTCGTCCTCGGCCGTTATGCCGTCGTTGCTGTTGGACAAAAGGAAGACCTCTACACCAACTAAAAAAAAATTATTTTTCATTTTGTACATTTCACTTTTTGTGTATCTTTGCAAAAAATTTTTAGAAAGCAGGACAATACAATCTGCACAAAACAAAATAATTACGCATTTTCAGCGATAAAGATATAGAAGGAAAGAATAGTTATGTACTGGACTCTTGAATTAGCATCTAAACTGGAAGACGCCCCTTGGCCCGCCACCAAGGAGGAACTCATTGACTACGCTCAACGTACCGGCGCTCCCATGGAGGTTGTGGAGAACCTTATGGAGATTGAGGATGAAGGCGACCAATATGAGAGTATCGAAGATATTTGGCCCGACTACCCCACCAAGGAGGACTTTTTCTTCGAGGAAGACGAATATTAACGTGTTAATGTGTTAATGCGTTAATGTGTTAATACATTATATGTCAACCATTTCTATAATAGGGTCAGGCAATGTAGCCACCCACTTGACCCTTGCCCTACACAACACCGGCCTCCACGTGAGGCAAGTGCTCTCGCGTGATTTCGACCACGCCGCTTTATTGGCTTCTCGCATAGGAGCTCAACCCATCAACAAACTCTCCCTCCTCGATGACCAGTCGGACATCTACCTGCTGGCCGTCAACGATGACGCCCTTTACGACCTGGCCCTCGATTTGAGGCTCCCAGATGCCCTTGTACTTCACACTTCGGGCAGCACCCCCGCCACCGTTCTCAAACCCATCAGCCGCCACTATGGCGTGGTGTGGTCACCGCAAACTTTCGTGCGCGATATCGCGATAGATTACTCCCGTCTGCCCCTCTGCATCGAAGGTTCTACCCCGAAAGTGCTGCACGAAATAGAGTGCCTCTTCTCTCCCGTCAGCAACCACATCCACCACCTCGATTTCGAGCAACGTCGTTGGGCCCATCTGGCCGCTGTGATGGTCAGCAACTTCGGCAACGCCATCAACGCCCTCGCACAGGAAACACTCACGCAGCACGGCATCGATTTCTCCATCCTTCGTCCACTGGCCGAGGAGACCATCCACAAGATGGATTACGGCCCCCTTTGGCCCCAACAGACGGGTCCCGCCCGCCGCCACGACCAGAAGACCCTCGACGCCCAGCGCCGCCTCCTGGCCGACAACCCACAGATGCTCCAGCTCTACGACCTGTTGACGGAGATTATCCAGGAAAAAGGAGACAGTAGATAAGGCAATATCCAAGGATTGTCATCTCCATTAATCCTTAAATATAAACTTTACCCATGACCTTCATCGACACCCACTGCCACCTCTACGACGAAGTTTTCGATGCCGACCGCGACGAAGTCTTGCAACGCTCCCTCGACGCGGGTGTCACCACTTTGCTGCTTCCTGCCATCGATAGTCAAAGTCATGGACAGCAGGAACAACTGGCCTCGCAGAATCCCCAATATTTCCGGCAGATGATGGGGCTGCACCCCACTTCGGTGAAAGAAGACTTCGAGCGGGAGCTGCAAATCGTCCACGACTACCTTTTTAATTCGCATAATTCGCCGATCCAATTCGTTGCCGTAGGAGAAGTAGGGCTTGACCTCTACTGGGACACCACCTACCTTGAGCAACAGCGGGAAGCGCTTCTGCGACAGATGCAATGGGCAGAGGAGCTCCACTTGCCCGTCTGTCTCCATGTCCGCAAAGCCTACAACGAACTTTTTGGTCTCCTCAAACGGCTCAACCGTCCCCGCTACCAAGGGGTCATGCATTGTTTCGGTGGCAGCCTGCAAGAAGCCTACAAGGCCATTGAGATGGGATTCCATCTGGGAGTGGGCGGTGTGGCTACCTTCAAAAATGCTGCTCTCGGCACCATTGCTGCCACCGTTCCCCTCGAGAGTTTGGTGCTCGAGACCGACGCCCCCTATCTCTCGCCCGTTCCCCATCGAGGACAGCGCAACGAACCCGCCTATATTCCCCTCATAGCGCAAAAAATTGCCGACCTCCGCGGTATCACCCTCGGCGAGGTGGCTGACATCACCACTGCCAGCGCCAAATCTCTTTTCAACCTATAAAAATCAGAAGCCTATCTCAATACCTATCTCATGTATGGGATACGAGATGTAAAGCGGCAGCAGATTAGCGACAAGGCTAACCCGATGGAGGTATTTCTTTGGGAATAGTATACCTACACCCAAGGTCAGTCGCCAGGGGTTGAGTTCAATGCCTCCCAACATATGTGACAGCGCTATACTGCGTGCAGGGGTGACGCTTAAGCTCCACCCCACACTTTTGCTGTCCCGAGGGGCAATGCTATAAGTGAGCGGCAGGCTCGCATAAAGGCTAAAGGTGCTATAGGTGCCTTCTGTCTGGGTGATGATGACATCAGATAGGAATCCATCAACTCCCATCATCTGGTTATGGACTACATTCAATAACTCTCCCTGCTGGTAGTGGCCACCGAGGGAGAGGCCTATGTCGAAATGCCGCCGTTCGTTGCCCGCAACGGTGAAAGCCGCACCCACATCGGCCGTGAAGGTGCAGCGGGGTGTGAGGGCAAGGGAGGTCGTACTTTCGGTATTGGCTGAGGCATCACCAGCGTATCCAGTGCCGTAAGACGGGGTGGCCGAAGCCGTGACGGAGGAGATGAAGTGGAGATTGTTTGAGTGCTTTATTGCTTGATTGGATGGTTGGATGATTGGTTCGGAGGGCATACCTATCTCAGGGTAAAAAACGTCCACAAGGGTTGTCTCCGAAATGGGTTCAGAAAGAACATCGGGGGCGTGTACAGCGGTGTCTTCCTGCGGTAATTTCGCTACCAATGGTGACTCTTCGACGGTTGATGGCAGGGGCGAATCGGGAATCTCTATCATAGCGGTTTGATTGTCATAAAGCCTCGTCGTGGCAGTCATCAATCGGGGTTCGACATTTACGGTGGCCACATCAACAGCTGGAACTGTATTGCCGGCAGTGGGCCGCACCTGTTGGGCGACAAGGGTTTGCTCTGAAGTTTGCGATGTCGAAAGCATCCGGACAATCCCCACCGACCCCAGAAGCACCAACAGCGTACACGCCACCCATGTGCGCCGCCGTGCCTGCACGTGTGCCAGATGCCGCACATGCGAAGCAATCTGCTTCTGCCGGCCATATTGCTGCAAAAGTTTTTCTATGTCGTCATTGTATTCCATTTTCCATTTTTTTCCGGAGTGTGAGGTAGGCACGGCTCATCAGCGTGGTCACATTGGTCTCGCTGAGACCTGTTATTTCCGCCATCTCGTGGATGCTATGTCCTTTCACATATTTCAGTTCTATCAGTTGCTGCTGCTGAGGGGGCAAGGTGGCAATGGCCTCCTCTAACAGTTGGTAACGTTCCTCGGTAGCCTCTGCGTCGTCATCTTGCAGTGGGAAGCGGTCGGCCTCCTCCAAGGGGATGCTGTCGTGGCTATGTTGCCTCAGGATGTCGATGCATCGGTTGCGGAGCGTCCGCATACAGTAGCTGCGGCAATCTTTCATCATGCCTAAGCGCCACCTCTTATGCCAAAGCTGGATAAGCGCTTCCTGCACGGCGTCGGCAGCCAGGTCGTCGTCATGCAGGAATCTCACCGCCACACGTTGCATCATGGGCTGTAGCGAGACAACGTCGCTTATAAACCGTTCTGTATCCATTATCAAGGTTAGAGATTATGGGTTATGGTTTAGAGACGGCTTCCGAACTTCATTGTTACGCAATTGTCTATAACCCATAACCTATAACACATAACCCATTAAAAAACTCCGTAGGTGATATGGTTTGTGACGTAGATGGTGGTCCAATACATGGTACTGTAGGAGTAGCTAACACTAGTGGGGTAACCATCGGGGCCATAGGTGTACTTCCAGAGGCTCTCAATGCTGCTAATCTCGTCGTGGTTGGTGCAGTGTATCACACGACGCACCAGATTATTGCGGCACAGGCTGGTGGGCTCGTCCACGAAACTGCCATCAAAGATTTGTGAGGCGAAAAACAGACCCTGAAGACTGTTGGGGTGATTGTCGTAGTAGTAGTCTATCCACGAAATACCGGTACAGTACCATGCCATCGAGTCCGCCGTGGCCCGCACCAGATTGCCACCGCTCCATTCCAGCGTCCACGTTTGCACCAAGGTATCGCCAAGGCGATCTACCATGAAACTTTCCTGCGGATGGATGAAAATCACAGCGTAGGGATAATGGCTTCCAGAGTGATAACAGAACTCGGTCTGGTACTGGTAGCCGCTGTCCCCGAAGGGATAGGTGATTTGGCTCAGCAGTCCATTGTTGTAGTTGAAACGGCAGGTGCGATTAGTGTAGCCATAATAGTCGATGGATTCCAGACGGCCTTGACCATCATAATGGTAGGTATCGCGGAATGGGGTATAGAGGGCATTGCGTTGAATCCCAGCCGTATCGTAGTCCACGGAGGCCAACTGCCCTTGGCTATTCCAGTGCCAGACATCGAAGTAGGTCAGGGAGTCGATGGAGGCCTCCACGCCCTCTTCATGAAGGTCGTACTGTATCTGGACGATGGGGCGTCCCGTCAGGCTTTTGCCGTTGAAGGGACTCCCGCTAGCGGAGAAGTCTTCAGAGCGCTCACACGCAACCATGGTCAGCACTAGCACGATAGAGAAAAGAATTCGTTTCATGTTAGAATTGTTGTTGATACACAATTGCTGTTTCAGGGAGATTATCCATAAAGACGCTTTCTACCTGGACAACCAGCGTGAAGGGCGTCCGAGGCAAGTTGTCAATCTGGAACGTGTTGTCGTAGAAACAAAAGCAGTCGGTCATTCCTTGTTCTCCCACATGTTCAGTGACGGTGACGACATCGCCCGCCATTTCCACCGTGGTCACGATACGATTGTCCGATCCGCAGTCCAAATCCATATTGTAATGAGTGATTATCATCGAGTTCTGAATGCCTATAACCCACGAAACCGCAATGGAATCTTCGTCGCTGCTTTTGGAAAGCCTGTCTGGGTCGGGAAAATGACAGTCGGAGACACTGACATTGCTGATTCCAGGGATAGCGACATTCTGCTTATCGCATCCCCAAAAAGCCGCGGCAACGACTCCCACCGCAACAGCTAAGGTAAAAAATGTTTTCTTCATCTTTTTAAACTTTAATCTACCTTTATAACGTACAAAATGGCAAAATATCACATCTGTTCTGAAAAAAAGTTGCCTTTAGGGTGTGATTTTTTTCATTATTTTCCGTTATATAGGTGAATCAAAATACATATTATCATGAAAAAACATCTTGTCTTTTTGCTGTTCGCGGTGCTGGCTGCCGCAACATTGGCCTCCTGCACAAAGAATGCGGACAACACCCATTTCCCCTACAACGGTCCTTGTCATTGCGGTGTTGACAATCCGCTCGACGATCTGGAATGGCTCCATCAGAATGTGCTCCTGTTTGAGTCATGGCGCGGAAAACAAGATGCGTCAATAGCCGTGTGTACCTTCGACTCCGTCAAGCAGGGTTTCATCATCAACCCCTGTGTGCACTGCGACGACGGGATGTCCACACTAGTGGACTGCGAGGGCCACGAGATAAGCATGCTGGGTGGCATCGCAGGCATCACCTACAACATCGACCCCTCCAGTGTGCGCATCATCTACTGCAACTATCCCGACACCGTCCCCACCCTTACCAACAAAAAATGGCACCTAAAGTATTTCGTCGACCGCACGACTAGCCCCTGGACGAAAGAGAGCCCCGAGAATAGTAACGGGTCCATCCCCTTTTGGCTCCAGTTCTACGAGAACGGCGTAGTTCAAGGCGGCGGCATCAACCATCTATGGGGCAACTATTCTGTCCTCAACGACCACATCAATATCCTTATCGGAAACACAACCGAGATCTACGACCCATCGGGCTGGGAGGAGAGCCTCCTTGCCGCCCTTAACGGCGCCACCATCTGCAACTTCTTCGACTATGGCGGCCGCATGAGAATCTACTACGACCAGAACCGGAAATTCCTTGAATTTACGCTGGAGGAATAAAAAGAAGTCAATTGTCAAAGAGGCCGTCTTTTTCATACAATAATTACTGATAATTCACGTTGAAAAAAAAACGAGCCCCATGAAAATCAAATATCTGAAACTGAAAAACTGGCTGCTCGTCTCGCTGGCAGGATTGCTAGGCCTGCAACTGGGGTGTGGCAAGGAACCCAAGGACATGTACGGATGCCCTTGTATTGGCTACAATGTGAAAGGTTCTGTAGTGAATGAGGAGAGACAACCCATTCCCGGTATCGGTGTGGGTAGTCGGGAATTCAAGTCACCCTACAGCGTGCCAACGAGTAAAAGTTTTCTTTTAATCTCCACACAATAAATCTTTTTTTCTCACGTTGTTTTATTATTTGAAACAAATAATAAAGACATCTATACAATGGAAAAGAAAGACCTCCTGAAAGAAACCGTCAAGCACATTGACATCAAGAAGTACGACAGCACCGAGCTTATCGACGCCATGCGTCACATGAGTTTCACCAGCCGCGACACCGCCCGCGCCGCCGACATCCTCTGCCAGATGCTGGCCGAGAAGGACTGCACCAACATCCTCACCATCGCCGGCTCCACCTCCGCAGCCGGTTGCATGCAGGTGTATGTCGACATGGTGCGCAACAAGATGATCGACGCCGTCGTCAGCACCGGCGCCAGCATCATCGACATGGACCTCTTCGAGGCCCTCGGCTACAAGCACTACATCGGCACCAAGGAGAACGTCATCCCCGACACCAAGCTCCGCGAGCTCTACATCGACCGCATCTATGACACCTTCATCGACGAGGAAGAGTTGCAGGCTTGCGATCAGGCCACCTGCGACGTCGCCGACCTCCTCGAGCCGCGTCCCTACTCCAGCCGCGAGTTCCTCTACAACGTGGGCAAATGGCTCGCCGAGGGTCACGGTGTGAAGAAGGACAGCCTCATCCAGACCTGCTATGAGTGCGGCGTGCCCATCTTCTGCCCAGCCTTCAGCGACAGCAGCGCCGGCTTCGGCATCGGCAAGCACCAGTGGATCCGTCGTCACGAGGGCAAGCCCTACGTCAGCATCGACAGCGTGGCCGACTTCCTCGAGCTCACCGAGATCAAGATGAACTGCCCCGAGAGCGGCCTCTTCATGGTCGGCGGCGGCACCCCCAAGAACTTCGCACAGGACACCGTCGTCTGCGCCGAAATCCTTGGCAAAGAGGTTCCCATGCACAAATACGCCATCCAGATCACTGTGGCTGACGTCCGCGACGGCGCCTGCTCCTCCAGCACCCTCCTCGAGGCCGGCAGCTGGGGCAAGGTGAGCGAGGAACTGCAGCAGATGGTCTATGCCGAAGGCACCACCGTCATCCCCGCCATCGTCAGCTACGCCTACCACAACGGCGCCTGGAAACAGCGCGAGTACAAGAACTGGCAGAAACTCTTCCAGAAATAACTGGTACGCAGGTGTCTCGCCTGCAAAAAATAACAAAAGGGCGTACCTTCCAGTGCGCCCTTTTATTGTCTTTATGCACAATGAGCACATCTCCAACTTGGAGCGCGAGATGGCGGAGTACACGCGTCAAACAGGTGGACAGAAATGCATTTCTATCCCACTGAAAACCAACTTCCTAAAAATAAAATTACATTTTTTTCGTTCTATGATGGTAGTTTTCGGACGTTTTTGCGACTAATATAACAAAAGCGCTTTTTTGATGAAACAAAACAAAAGGCATATTGCATTTATGGAGATGCTGCGCCGTTCCGACAGCACCATCTTCAAGATATGCCTTATGTTTACCGACCGCGACCCCGAAAACGTCAAGGATATGTATCAGGACATTGTATGCTCGCTGTGGGAGAGCTGGCCGCGCTTCCGGGGCCAATGTAAGGAAAACACCTGGGTCTACAGCATCGCTTTCAACACGGCGGTGTCGCAGGTGCGCCACCGTGCGATTTCGCCCATGTTCCTCCCGCTCGACGACGACACCTACAACAACCTTGCCGAAGAAAGCCATAACGGCCTCATTGAACGGCTCTACGAACTCATCGACCGCCTCTCGCCACCCGACAAAGCCCTCCTGCTTCTCTACCTCGACCGTGTCCCGGCGCGTGAGATGGGCCTGGCGCTCGGCATCACGGAAGCCGCCGTCAACCACCGTATCGAACGTATAAAAGACAAACTCAGAACCCTTAATCAAACGACTATATGAATAAAGAAGATTCTTTGCAAGAACTGATGACCGCTTGGCAGCAGCACAGCGACCGCATCGAGCAGATTGCCGGGCAGCACGACTTGTCGCATATCAAACTCGCACCGCGTCTGCTTGTCCTCTCCTCTCGCCGCCGCCGGATTCTCTCTTCTCTGGCGATGGCCCTCGTCAGCCTCGCTGTCATCGTCGGTATGGTTATTCTCCGCCAGCATTACATTTCAGACATTTTCGACCAGCTCTTCTTCGCCTTCCTCGCCCTGCTGATGGTCGCGACCCTTATCCAGTGCCTTCGGCAAATATTCCTCCTCCGTCGCCAACCCTTCACCTTTCACCTTTCACCTCTCACCTTTCACCTTTCACCTTATTCCCGTGCCGCAGTCTTCGCTGCTGTCGTGGTGATGTGCCTCTTTCTTGCCGTTCCTGTGCAGAACGGTCGCGCTATGTCCCACGGCTCACCTTCTCACCGTAGCGCAGCCCTCACCAGTGTGTCATTTGTCTTATCCCATATACAATGAGACCAAAACCGAAACAATTTCTATTGCCGACCATCATCTTCCTCGCCATCGTTTTGGTGGCATTGGCCGTGAGGCTGTGGCCCCGCACCGTCCCCTTCGACCAGTGCAGCGACCTCTACAAGCAATATGCCAATGTGGAGGGTATTGATGCCACGTTCATAAAAGACTATAAGGTTAACGACACCGTCTTTGTCGATGTCACACTCCTAGAAGCCATTGATTCAGTTGGGTGGGACATCCTCAAAACAGATTTCAAAGTCCCTCCCCATCCTCTCGAACTCCAACCTCTTATCGACAATGGTGAGGATTTACTTTTCACAAAGCATATTCCTAAATATCTAGCAAATACTTCTGCATTCCCGTACGACTTGCTAGTCATCTCTCATCTGACACACACACTAACGGTGTTCCACATCAATAGCGATATTGAGAAACATGCCGTATTTAATCACAATTATAAAGAAGAGAATATTAACTAAAAACATAAGATTTATGCGTAAAGCATTCACCGCCATCGCACTCTTCGCAGTGTTCGGAACTCTGGCCGTACTGGCTTTCTCGTTTGCATCTTGCGAAAAAGATCCAAGCACGCCCTCCTCTACCGACACCGTTGCCCCAATCGACACGGTTACGCCTACCGATACCATCTCTCCCATCGAAGACAGCAATCCATTGGTTGGAACCCACTGGCTTAATCATTTCGACACTGTAATATATGGGATGCATATTATTACGGAATTCCGCTGCTCTTTTGACACTGACAGCACTGGATTTTATACCATCTACACAGAAGTGGTTGGTACAGATGTGGATGAAGACATACAATCCATGCACTATACCTACGACAACGATACTCATATCATTGCAATGACATTTGTTGAACGTAATCCCATAACTCTGATATATGACCCCGAGGAACAGATTCTTTATAATCCAAATTCCCCCAGCACCATTTTCTATAAAGTAGAATGATGCGAACAACTGACAAAATACTTCAGATCCTTTAGGATGGGACATATTTGAAAAATCATCAAAACACACCCAATATGCAACACCTCATCATCAAAATCTTCACCGTCCTCACCTTGGGCGCGGTATCGCTGACGGCGGCGGCACAACAGTCGTTCGGCGCCAGGGGCTTCGTCTACGATGGCCTGTGCTACAACATCACCGGTGCGAATAGCGTCGAGGTTATTTCGCGCCAGGAATTCGGCGACTGCGGCCAGTACCCCGTCACCGTGGTAATTCCCGCCACGGTGGAACACGAAGGGACGACCTACACGGTGACACGCATCGGCGACAACGCCTTCAACGGCTGCAGCACCACGAGCGTCACGCTGCCCTCCACCATCGAGGAGATTGGCCGCTACGCCTTCTCCACCCTCCGCATCAGCTCCATCGACCTCCCCGCCTCGCTGCGCAGCATCGGCTTCTCGGCCTTCTTCGGCTGCAGCCGCCTCTCCGCGATGCACCTGCCGGCCTCCGTCAGCAGTATCGGCGCCGCCGCCTTCTCCAGCACAAGCATCCTAGAGTTCACCGTCGACAGCGCCAACAGCACCTTCTGCGTCCTCGACGGCTCTCTCTACAATGCCGACACCACCGTCCTCATCGCCCTCCCGGCGGGCAACCCGTCCTCCACGCTCACCCTGCCCGCATCGCTGCGCCGCATCGAGGCTTGGGCCATCGGTAGCTACCCACAGACCATCGTGCTGCCGCAGGGCCTCCGCGAGATTGGCGAGGGCGCCCTGCCACTCTCCATCGACACCCTGCGCCTGCCGGCCTCCGTCTGCCGCATCGAGGGTAACCCCGTAGGCCAGAATCCCCCGGCCTCCCTCGTGGTGGTGGTTGACGAGGGCAACACCCACTACACCTTCGCCGATGGCCGCCTGACAAGCTGCGACGGTGACACCCTCCTGCTGGTCGTCGGCGCCAGCGGAGATTACCAAGTCCCCGCAGGAGTCAAGGTGCTGGCCAATGAGCTCTTCTACAACAACACCGCTCTCAGCTCCGTGACCCTTCCCGAAGGACTTACCGACATCGGCGAGGCCGCCTTCCTTTCCACCCGCTGCAGCGTCAACCTCCCCTCCACGCTCCGTCGCATCGGCCTCCAGGCCTTCATGATGAACTCCGGCATGCGCGAGGTGGTCATCCCTGCCGGTGTGCGCGTCCTCGAGCGGCAAACCTTCAGCCAGAGCGGTGTCACCTCCGTTGTCCTGCCCGACTCACTGCGGATTGTCGGTCGCGAGGCATTCAATATGTGCATGTCGCTCACCAGCCTGCAGCTGGGTTCCTGCCTCGAAGAGGTTCACCCCAAGGCGTTCTACACAACCAACCTCAACGCCCTGCCCTCGCTGCCGGCGTCGCTCCGCACCGTGGGTGAGAAGGCCTTCGACGGCATTCTGGGCGAGGCCGAATATGTGGAGTTCCTAGGGGCCCCCGACACCATCGGTGGTGCCGCCTTCAACATGAGCGAGGTGCGCTTCCGCGGAAGCCGGCCTCCCGTAATGATAAAGGATGCCTTTTGGCGCGCCACCACCGTGCATGTACCCTGCGGCTGCAGCGGCGCCTACAGCACCCAGCAGGCTTTGGCCGGCAAAACCATTGAGGAAGACTGCGACGGAATAGACGAGGTTGATTCTACCAAGATAATAATATCAGCGCAAAATGGCCATATTTCAATCTATGGTGCCCTAGGCGAACCCGTATATATATTCGACGATGTCGGTCGTCAAATATACCATTTGGCGAGCGCATCTGACGAAGAAACCGTTGGAATCCCTTGTGCGGGTGTCTACATCGTCAAAGTGGGCAATAGCCAAGCAAAAAAAATAATAACCATTAAATAATAAAACAAGTTGATTACCTTAGCCAAATTCCTCGAAGTGAATTTGAAAATCAATTGATTAAAAAAAAGTATAACACTAAAAAAAAACAAAAAATGAAAAAATTGATTTTATTGCATGCTTTTTTAGCAACAATGTTGACAATGACGAGTTGCACTCGTCAGGAAACCGAATCTCATAAGGACATGCCTTTAATGTATAGTGAATTGGCTGGTACATGGGGGCAAGCATGTTCTGATGGAGATATTATCTGTTTCCATGAAAATGGACATTTCTATTCCATTTATTTCCCCGAACTCTGTGGAAAAGAATATCGGCTGTCCGACGATACATTATCTTTTTTAGATAATCAAGATGTTGTCTGTAAGGTGAGAGTAGGGGTCGAAGAGGAGGAGAATTCGAGAAAATTGATTGTGAGAGAAATAATTCAAAGGTACTGGCCGATGAGTGGAAGTCAATATCATCCAGCATGCGAAGATTTAACGTACATTCAACTACATGAACCGATGACAGTTACCAATCCACAATCGATATCGGAATTTTTTGGAACATGGAAAAGAATTCCAAGTGCCTTCCATTATTCGGAGGAGAATGAGGACTTGGGTGATACTATTTTTTTTGAAAACAATGGAACGTTCCTGTCTTGGTTTGGAACTGGAACTTTCAGTGTAGAAAATGGCATTGTGTTTTTTGACTTTGGTTCGGCAACGCCAATGCAAAGCAAAATAACGATGATGTTGTTCCAAGACCAAAGCTACATGCTGTGTTATATGTCAGACCCAACAACAATTCAATGTGTTGTTGAGCCTATTATATACACAAAACTCCACGAATAATACTATAAATCCGTCACCTACCTCAAACTCGTCAAAAAGTAAAAAAAGTGAAGAGGATAGGGGTTGCACCCTTACAAACAATCCCTATCCCATCTCACTGAATTTATGAACAAAAAACATAGTCAACAATGAACAAGATTAGAAAAACAAAAATTCTTCCGCCACTCCTTTTGGTAGTCATGGCTCTCTCTATGATAGCCTGCGAAAAAAATAGTAGAGATACTAAAGATAGTGCAACACTACAAATTGAAGGAACTATAGTCAAAGTGGTTGAACCATGTCGCGGAAACATGATTTTGATTGAAGTTGATACGCCAACTCATATCGGAGATTCTCTGGATTATTTGTATCCTGATAGCGTGTTCTTGAGCAACGCAATTGGCATACCCGTCAATTACCGAGTTGTTGACGGTGAGATAATACCTAATTACTATGTAGGTGGGATTGACGACAGAATTATGGAATCTGGGAGACACGTGAAACTAAAGTGTAGACCATCGAATGACGGTGATGATACTCTCTTTTATTATCAGGCAATTTGTCCTGATATATGGGAGCCTGTAATGATTCCTCGTTACATCCCAACCGAAATTATTTCAATCAATTAAAATTTAATATCATAATAAATAATCAGGCCCATACCTGCGACAGGCGCGGGTGCGCCTGTCGCGGCCTTTTTTCTCCTTTTCTTTCCTCACTGCATAGTTTGAAATTTCCAAACAAACAACGGCCTTACAGCCAAAATGTTTAACAAAAAATTTCAAATGGGAGCTGAGCACCGCTGAAAAAAATCTACCTACTACGTAAATATACAAAAAAGGGTCTTGTTCAGACCCTTTTTTTGTGGAGTATATCGGAATCGAACCGATTACCTTGTGACTGCCAGTCACACGCTCTAGCCAAGTGAGCTAATACCCCAACTGAATTCCTCTTGAATTCGACTGCAAAATTACAACCATTTTTTGAATTGGCAAAATTTTTTTTAAATTGAAAAATAAAAATTGAAAAATATGACTGAATATCAGTTTATTAAATTGAAATGTTTTTTTTAATTAAAATTTCCACGTGAGGCTTTCAAAGGGATTTTGCTGGTCTAAATTCTGCTTTTTTGAGTGTTGTTGCATAATAATGATGTGTTTCAGTTCAAAGAAGCTTGCCGATGGTTCGGGCTGGAACTTGTCTTTTTTTAGACAAAGACCGGCAGGACGAATATTGGCAGGATTGAAGAAAGAAAGACAATATTCATATATTGATATGACATGAAGCAGAGCAAATTATTGTGACAGAATTGTCGGCATCGCACAATAAAAGTGGAAAGAGGTCGTTACTAGGAAAAATAGAAAGAACAAGGAATAATGGAGCTGAGCACTTATTTTGAACCTATCGACACTGAGACCGTGGGATTCCGGAGCCAGGAGTTCAGGCCGATGCTGGGTGACGACATAGTGACCTACAGCGAGCCTGGGCACTTCCCCGATGTGAGCGAGGCCCATCTGGTGCTGCTGGGAGTGAAAGAGGATCGTGGATCGGTGGACAACCCGGGTTGTGCCGCCGCTCCTGACCCAATACGACATTACCTCTATCAGCTGGCCAAGCCCCATGCCGACATGCACATTGTGGACCTGGGCAACATTGCCCCTGGTGCAGAGACCCGTGACACTTATTTCGCTCTCATCGAAGCACTGCAGCAACTGATTGAACAGGGGCTGACGGTGGTGATTCTGGGAGGAAGCGACGATCTAGTGTTCCCTATCTACAAGGCCTACGAGGTACTGGGGCGGGTAATCAACATTTGCTCCGTCGACTCACGCTTCAATCTTGAGGGCGGCGATGATATAAACTCTCGCAACTACCTGCAACACATCATCCTACAGCAACCCAACTACCTGTTCGACTACATGAATATAGGCTACCAGACCTATTTCGTAGGGCAAGAGATGGTACAGCTGATGGAGGAACTGAAATTCAGCACACGCCGTCTGGGCGAAGTGCAGGTAAAGATGGAGAATTCTGAGCCATTGATACGCTATAGCGATGTGGTAGCCGTGGATATCAGCGCTGTGCGTCAGAGCGATGCACCGGCCAATGCCGCGCCATCACCCCATGGATTCTATGGCGAGCAGCTGTGCCAACTGGCACGTTTCGCCGGTATGAGCGACAAGACCTCGTGCATGGGCTTCTTCGAGATGAATCCCGCCCGCGACCACAACGGACAGACGGCCCACATGGTGGCTCATGCTGTGTGGTTCTTCATTGAAGGTTTTTACTACCGTCAGAACGATTTCCCACACTTTGACAGCAGTTCGCTTTCGTCCGGTCGTATCCGCGACAATCAGTTCTACAAGCGCTTTACTGTGGAGCTACGCGAACATGGTATTGACATTGTCTTTTACAAGAGCCTGAAGAGTGACCGCTGGTGGATGGAAGTGCCCTGCGACGACACTGAACGTCGCGAGCGTTACCTGCGCCATACCCTTATCCCTTGCAGCTATGGAGACTACCAGCGTGCCATGGAGAACGAGATCCCAGAACTATGGTGGCACTATTATAACAGGATTAACGGATGACCATAGTAGTTAAGTAAACAGAATTAAAGTAGCAAAGAAAGATATGAATTTGGAATTCAAAGAAAAAATAGACGCTCTCATCAGTGAGGTGGCTGCAGTACCCGACCTGATGACGAAGATAGCTGTGTTGAACTATATCCAGCAGGAGTCTGGATTCCTGCTGTGGCAACTGGAAGACGAACAGCGCATAGATGAAGACTCGAGAGATTATTAAGTGGGTTGTAGGTGGTGGGCAGTGGATAGGTGTTTGCTGCCTGCTGCTGGCGTGTACGGGAGGGTACTCGTTCACCGGAGCTTCTATTCCACCGGGAGCCAAAACTCTTTCTGTGGCTACTTTCCCCAACAATGCCTCTACCGTCAACCCACAGCTGAGCCAGAAGCTCACCGACGAGTTGATGCAGATGTTCTCCAGCCAAACCCCGTTGACAGTGATGACCGGCAGCGAGGGAGACCTGCATGTGGAAGGCGAGATTACGGGCTACGAGACCCGTGCCGCCGCCCTGTCGAGCAACGATGAAGTGTCGATGAACCGCCTCACCGTGACCGTCAAGGTGCGCTTCACCAATACCATTGACCCAGAGGCCAACTTCGAGCAGTCATTCTCGCGCTACCGCGACTATCCTGCCTCGCGCGACTTCTCTTCTGTAGAGAACGGTCTGGTGAGTGAAATCGTCACTGAGTTATGCGAAGATATCTTCAACAAGGCTGTCGTCAACTGGTAGGCCGTCACCCTTCCCTACTCATTTTCCTTTTTTCCACGCTGGTATACCTTCTGACGATGGATCGCACAGTCAGTTGGTGGGATTGTGGCGAATTTATCGCCACCGGCTACGGTCTTCAAATAGGGCATCCCCCGGGAGCCCCCTTCTACCAGCTGATAACTCACTGTGCCATGTTGCTCTCCTTCGGCGACCCAATGTGGGTGGCACCACTGAGCAATTTAGTGTCGGTGCTCTGTGGAAGCCTGACGGTGATGCTGCTCTACAAAACCATCCTGCTGCTGATTCTCAATTCAAAAACCACAATAAAAAAATCAAAATTGGCAGCCGCCGTGGGAGCTCTGTGCTACCTCTTCTGCGACACGGCCTGGTTCTCGGCTGTGGAGAGCGAGGTGTACAGCATGGCCATGCTCTTCTGCTCACTCACAGTATGGCTGATGCTGCTATGGGAGCGTGAAGGCGACAACCGAAAGCTGTTACTGACAGCGCTACTTCTGGGTCTGGGCATCTGCGTGCATCTCATGACACTTCTCACCATTCCAGCACTCCTGTGGATTGGCGTCAGAAGACTGCGTAAGGCAGCTCGCGAATCTGACAGGAACTGGTGGCTCTGGATACGAACTACGCTGCTAGGCATCCTGTTCTTCATCATGGGACTCACCCCCTACGCCATCATCCCCATACGTGCCGCCAGCCACCTACCCATCAACGAAGGCAACCCGTCGACATACGAAAGATTCAAGAGCTATTTCAACCGCGACCAATATGAAAAGGCGCCTCTCTATCCCCGCATGTGGCGCGAGATAGACAGCGCGAACTGGAAACGATGGGGTGCAACTGATAGGAGAAGCTTCACTGACAATATCTTGTATTATGCCACCTACCAACTCGGATACATGTACTGTCGCTATTTCATGTACAACTTCATCGGACGGGAGAACCTGCGATGGAATATCGTGGTGCTGTCGGTGCTTCCTTTCCTGTTTGGGATATGGGGGCTATGGCGACACTGCAAGAGGCGACGTGGCGATTTCTGCGTGGTGCTGTTGCTGTTCCTTTTCGGAGGACTGCTGCTGAATTTCTACATCAACCACCCCTGCTATGAACCCCGGGAACGTGACTATGCTTATGTGCTCAGTTTCTACGCCTTCGCGATATGGATAGGCATCGGGGCTGCAGAACTATGTGAAAAATGGAGTAAAGGGCGCCTTGCCTTGCTGCTGCTGGCGCCGCTGCTGCTGGCCGTTGGAAACTGGAGCGACCACGACCGCCACAACAGTCACTCGGTCCACGACATCGCCCTCAACCACCTGCAGAGTTGCGACCACGGGGCCCTCCTTTTCTCTCTAGGTGACAACGACACTTTCCCGCTATGGTATCTGCAACATGTGGAACGTCGCCGTACCGACATCGACATCCACAATGTGAATCTCACTGGCTATAGGACAACGATGGCGATTATAGCCGACAACCAATTCCGCCGTCCCATCTACTTTACACACTACGCCTACGAACACTTTAAAAAACATCTCCAGGGACATTTCCGCTGCGAAGGGTTCTGCTGGCGACTGCTGCCTGACAACAACGACATCGACGACATCAGACCCTTGCAACGACATCTGTCCGACTCCATCCAATGGAATATCGGAGCCCATGAGTATGTGGATCGTATCTCCAAGTCGTTCCTCAAGATATGGGAAAAGAATACTCGTCGTCAATAGCTTCTCTCATAAAAAAATTTGCATAAGAAAAGAAAAATTTGTTACTTTGTAACTTGAGTAAAATAGATAATAATAATATATCACACTGATTATTAGGGAAAAGACATGAAAAGTATATTAAGAAAAACATTGCCACTGGTACTCATTGCCGCCATCCTGTCTCTCACGGGCCTTCAGGTGTCGTGCAAGAGTTCCAGCGATACCATGTACCCTCGCAAACAGTCTAACAAGGGTCAAAAAGTAAAAACCAACATCAAGGTGAAAGGCACCAACAAAGCTAACAGTCACACTACACGAACCTACTGATGCAATCCTCCCTCTACCCTTTGAAATTCCTCCCCCTCTACAAGAACGTCATCTGGGGAGGCAACAAGTTGAAAGACTACGGATTCGACTATTCCCCTCTGCCCAACTGCGGTGAGTTATGGGCTCTTTCTTCCGTCGAAGGACGTGAATCTGTCATCGCCAACGGTTTTTTGGCCGACAATACCCTTAATGAAGCCATAGAGATTTACATGGGAGACCTCGTGGGTGACAAAGTTTACAACCGTTTTGGCACCAACTTCCCCCTACTCTTCAAGGTTATCGACGCTGCCAAAGACCTTTCCATCCAGGTGCACCCCAACGATGAGTTAGCTCAACGGCGTGGCATGCCTTGTGGCAAGACAGAGATGTGGTATGTGATGGAGGCTGACCCCGGAGCACGTCTCATCAGCGGTTTCCGCCACGACACCGATCCCGACGAGTATCGCGCAGCGCTGAAAGCCGGACACCTCGAAGAACTCCTCCACTGCGAGGAGCCCACAGCTGGCGACGTCTATTTTATCCCTGCCGGTCGTGTGCACGCCCTTGGCAAAGGACTCATGGTGGCCGAGATACAACAAACCTCTGACTGCACCTACCGCATCTATGACTACAACCGACGCGATGCCGACGGCAACCTGCGCCAATTACACACCGAGGAGGCCATGGAGGCCATCGATTTCAACGCCATCCAAGGACACGCAAATACCCGCTATAATGCCTGTCTGAACAAGACCTCCACCCTGGCAGTCTGCCCTTACTTCACCACCAACATTATTCCTTTCAACGCACCTATGCGTAAAAATCTTGAAGACCAAGATACTTTTGTAGTGTATATGTGTGTCGACGGCATTGCTGCGGTAAAGAGCATGGACACCATTGTCCCCCTCCACACCGGTGAGTGCGTCCTGGTACCCGCCGTGGCCGAAGAGGTGGAACTCTTCTGTGAGGGACCATCCAAACTGCTGGAAATATACATCGACACCCACAACTGGAACGACGCTCCATCCAACGAGAACGACTGGATGGTACAATTCATCGACGGAGGCCGTCAATGAAAAAAATTTGCGTATATTAAAAAAAAATACTACTTTTGCATCGCTTTTTATAGTGTAACGGCATAATAATATTATGTTTGATTTTGAGACATCAGTAACTGGGATCGAGTTCAAAGTGAGACAGTTGGCAGACGAGGTGGCTCGCCTAAGGAAGCTGGTGTCGGAAAAAGAGGACGTGTGTCGCGAGCTTAAAGAAGCACTAAATAATAAAGAAATAATAATTAATAACCTTAAAGAAGAAAATAAATTAATAAAATTAGGGAATAAGTTGACGGAGAAAGGCGATAGTTCTGAGATAAAACTTAAAATCAATCAGATGATACGCACCATCGACAGGAGCCTTGAGATAATAAAAAATAATAATGGAGACGTTATCGGCATCGGTTAACATACTAGGACGCACTTACAAGCTTCGTGTTGCCTCGGAAGACGAGGAAGCTCTGCGTAAGGCTGCGGAGACCATTGACTCGCAGGCGAAGAGCTATGGAAAGATGTATGCCTATAACGACCATCAAGACCTGCTGGCCATGGTGGCACTGACACAGATCACTCAACTGACCAAGATACAAGACTCGCTACGCTTCAAGGACACCGACCTCGCACAAAGGCTCCAGTCCATTGACAGCGTACTGGAACAAATCCTGCATCCGACTAAGGAAACAGTTGCTTCCATTCGGTCGTGACTACCCCAAAACAGTTTGTAAACTCAACACCTTTTACAAACCGAGTCGGCTCAGGGGCGGGTAGGTTG
>JAEEGK010005682.1_pt1 | contig 30149 bp, 26 predicted proteins | sample 8958771 | NCBI WGS metagenome assembly JAEEGK01 (sample SAMN16246547, study PRJNA631951) | gut metagenome | biome: gut microbiome; feature: rumen; material: SC-attached | host: Bos | place: Iran: Karaj | collected 2018-10 | reverse complement strand
AACACGAAGAGGCATGCAGGTCGGGGCACGAGGCCCTGACCTACATGGTGGGCGTGAAGGACGAGGGGTGGCTGTTCGGCTACTCGTCGAAGATGGCTGTTCGGCTACTCGTCGAAGATGGCGTCGATCTCCTTCGAGCGGAGTGGCATCTGGCCGGTCTGCTGGAAGCTCCACTTCTCTTGCGCGAGGTTCTTCAGGTTCCACAGCTGCTGGAAGAGGCTCCATTTGGCGTGGACGCCAAGTTTCTCGGCGAAGGCCTCGGCGATGTACATGGCCTGCCGACGCGAGGTCAGGGGCGAAAGCTGGCAGTCGGCATCGACGAAGCCGGCGTCCTGCAGGCGCTGCCAGTAGAGTTGTGCGCGCTCGGTGGCGAGTGGCTTCGGCAGGTGCTGGAGGGCGGCTGGCAGCGGCGGCTCGTCGGCGGGTGTGTCGGCGGTGTCTCTGCGTGTGTCGGCGGCATCTTTGCGTGTGGCGGCCTCTACGAAGGCTATTCCCGACACGAACGGCCATAGCACGCGGTGTGGAATCTGCATGTAGAACAGTCGCTGGATGAACTGCCGGTGGTTCTTCTGCCAAAGGTCGTAGAGTCCTTCGGGGAATGTCTCGAGTTGCGAGCGCACGGCTTCGACGTCGTAGCCCTTCACATTGGGGAGCAGGTCGGGATGGGTGTCGGGACGGAGGAGGATGTCCATCCAGTATTGGCAGACGGCACCGCCGTGGAGGCTGCGCCCCATGCGGCCGACTGACATGCGCAGCTCGTCGGCGAGGCGTTTCAGCTGGGCATTGTTGCAGCCCTTCAGCCGCAGGTAGAGTCGGCGCCGGTAGGAGGCCATATCGGCACTGATGTCGTGTTGCGAGAGTGTGCAGAACAGTTCGAGCAGCGCGATGAAGTCTTGCTGCTGGCGGTCGTCCCACGTGGGTCGCTCGTCGAGGCAGTCCATGAGCTCTTGCGTCATGTAGTCGAGTTTCTTCCTTTCTTGCGTGGGCTTGAGCACGGGCCCGGTGTAGTGCCAGTCGGTGAATGGCTTCTCGGGATAGAGCTGCTTCACCGTGCCCACGGTTTCCACCTTGCACTGGAAGACGACGCACTTGTGTTCCACGTTGGCGGCGACGGCGGTTCCGCGCAGCGAGGAACGGCCGCTGCCGATCAGCAGCTTCCATGCCAGTTCCTTGCTGTGGTTTGCTACGTATCCGATGTGCCTGCCTTGCCAGTCGTAGGCTCTGATGGCAAGGGCGTCGACTTCGTTTGTGGGCTCCGGCCTTAGTGTCAAGGCGCGCCCAACAACCTCTGACATGAATTCGTCGAGGCATGCACCTACCTCATAATAAGGTAGTGCTACGATGTTTAGTTCTTTCTTTTTCATTGTAATAGTCCCCTTTCACTATTCCCTTCCCATCTCCCTACAAGGCGACGGGGGCAGGAATGGCTTCCATGGCTTGTGGCCTCCCATCTCCCTGGGGGCCTTCCCTCCCTTCTCCCTACGAGGATCGGGGCGGGGGTTATGGTTTTTTGTTATTGAAGGCTTTCACTTCTCCCTTCCCTTCTTCCCTACGAGGCGACTGGGGACGGGGGCTTGGTTCTCGTTGCTGAAGGCTTTCACTTCTTCCCACCCTTCTTCCCTGCGAGGCGACTGGGGCGGGGCTTTGCTTCTTGTCTGCCCTTATCTACTCCCTTCTTCCTACGAGAATCGGGGCGGGGCTTTATCGGGGGCGAAGGTAGCAAAAATTCTGCTCTCCTCCAAGACTTCGCCCCCGGAAAATCGTTCGCTTTCGAAAATATTAACTGAGTTTTTTTGACACTTTCCGCGTTTCCAACATCAACTTTTTCTCAAGGCATCCACCCCTAATCGTTTGACTCAGAAGCACTCACAAACCATCGCCACACGACTCATGGCGAAGGGTGTTGCAGCAGCGCCGAATTAAGGTTTGTTAACAGGATGCTAGCCGTAGGGGCAGACCCCCGTGTCTGACCGAATAAGAAGGGGTCGCTTCGCGAGATTTAGAGCCCCTTGATAAGGGGCGGCTATCGCTCGGCGACGAAGGAGACGCTTTCAGAGCGAAGCGGGGAAAGAATGCAGGGTTATGAGGGAGAAAAGGGCTTAAAGGGAAGAAAAGGGACAAATGCTTGCACCCAACCTACCGTTGCTCCAGAAGGGTATAGTGTCCCCCTCGGGGGACGACAGGGGGGCTTTTCCCTAATACATCCTCGGCCTCACATAGTGAATCCGATAGATATGGTCGAAATACTTCTCCCAGTTGTTTTCGCCCTCGCCAATCTGGAAACCATAGAAGCGAGTGCCCGACTCTTTATATTCTTGGAACCGCTCCATCAGCTCCTGCGTGGTGCGTGGAATCAGGAAGTCGGTCACCCAGAGCACGTCGGCATTCATATATCTGTTGCCACCGTCGTCGAGTAGGGCGAACGTCAGGCGGAGCATCTTCTCCGCATCGGTGCCGCCCCCGATGAATGGAAACTCCCCTTGCACACATTCGCTGCCTTTCTCCGGCTTCTGTCCTATCCTCTCCATCAGTCGGTTTCGCAGCCGTGCCCGCAGGTCTATCGGCCTGATGGACACCGAGAAGTCAATGAGGAAGCAGTCGCGCTGCAGTTCCTCTGCCGTCTGTTCCAGCTTGCCAAGCAGCGAGAGCATAATCTTCTGTGGCACGCCATACATGCTCGCCGACGAGTCGAGGCACACAATCATCGGACCGCGCCTCACCGCCCTCTGCTTATGCAGCTTCTGGGCAGGCTTGTTCAGCTCCGACCGGTAGCGGAACGTCTGCAGCCGGCGCGTTAGGAACTTCTTGTAGAAGAGGTCCTCCAGCTGCTCGTCGGCATACTGCGTCAGCTCCATCGGCAGGAGGGCGTTGATGTCGTTTCCCACCGTGATGCCTTCAATGTCGCTGCCCGACGAATGGTCAATCTTAAAGTGGAATCCCGACTGCACGCTGATGTGGTCGCGCCCCTCTTCCTCCACGGTCCTTCCCATGCGCCGTGCCACCTCGCCAATCTCCGGATACTTGTTCTGAATCCTTACGATGTTCAGCTTCCGCTCAAACTCACTCTCCGAGAACTGACCTTCCATCAGGTCCCAGGCCTGCGACAGCAGGGCGTCGTCGGCATTGTCGAAGCGGTGGTGCTGCTCGCTCATCATCTTCATTAGGTTCGTCATAGCAGCCTTTGTCGATGGAATCTTCTTGCGCACCTTCTCACCAACCTCGCGTTGCATCTGCCGCTCCAGTGCTGCAGCCCACTCCTGCCGTAGCTTCTCCCAGTTCGCCTCGTTGCGCCAGCCCTGCCGTTGGAACAGCTTCTTCAGGAACTCCTTGTTGAATGCGTCGTCCCGGTGCTTCTCGCCAATGGAGGTAAGGAGCGACTGCCAGTTGTCGCACTTCTTCTGCATCGACCACTCGCAGGTCTTCCCCATCTCGTTTCGCTCCGACCACGTCTTTTGTGTGCAGAACTTCTGCTCGTGCAGACAGTCCACGACAAACCGTCCCATCGTCTCGTAGAATACTTTCCCGGCCATCCGGCTCGTTAAGACGCGAGCCTGAACCATCGGGTCGTGAGTCACTTCCACGATGTATCGCAGTATCGGGTCGTCATACCGCTGCCACGCATAGTCGGTGAGCACATCGGTTTCTATCTCAGGCTGCTCGCCCTTCTTCACGAAGTTCTCCAGCAGCTTGAGATATTCGCTCGCCGTCAGCCTACGGCGCTGGATGCGCTCCATCCAGTCTTTCACATTGTTGTCTTGCGTGTCAGTCATCCAGCTTGCCTATCTCCTCTCTTGTCAATGCCATCTCCTGATAGAACCCCTTCAGATAGCCCGTCAGCTCATCGCGGTCGTCCTTCGAGAGGAAGATGTTTCCACGTATCTCCTCCTCGCGTTTCCGCACCTTGTCGCCCAGCTCGTCGAGCTCGGCAAAGTAGTTGCGGTCCGACACCTTCCCCCTTGCAACCGGCAGCTGTTGCTGCTCGCCCGGCGCAAGTTTTTCTATTTCGAACTGCACACCGTCGATATACAGATTGTCGGCGTCGCGCACCAGCGACACCTGCCGCGCACCGTCGGGGAAGTCGGCACCGTCGTAGCTGCGGATGATGGTCCGGCGGACGTCTTTCGGGTCTTTGTAGAGCACGCCCAACTGTCCGGCGTTCGCTCTCGAATAGTCCCGCATGCGCTGATAGTCGGCGATGAAGACGTAGCTGTTTCCCGTGTCGTGGTCGAGCAGGTGGTAGTAGAAGCCATCGACGATCTTCTTGTTCCCGTCGCGCTGCTGGGTGGCAGCCTTCGCCTTCTTGGCAGCATCGTGCATCCTGCTCAGCCTGACATCCGCCTCGATGGCCATCTTCATCTTCGCAAGTGTGGTGCCAAACTCGGCAAACAGCGAGCGAATCACGATGCGACGTATGTCGTCGCGCTCGTCGGGCTCGTTCCACAGACAGTGGTAGATGGGCAGCAGGTCAGCTAGCTCCGCCTGCTTGCGGTCCTGCAGGAAGGCCGATGTGCGCAGCAGTTTTACTATTTTCTTCCATCGGCGGTCGCTCACATACACGTTGTGTCGCTCGTCGCTCGTCGCCATTGCTACCGCTCCCAGCGCCTTTCGCACCACGTGGATGCACGCCAGCAAGTCGTCAGCGACGCCAATCGCCTTGATGCTCTCCGTCCACAGGTCGTACTCCTCGTTGCTAATCTGCCATTGCTCGTCGCACGCGGCTTCCATTCCGTCGTCGCCGTCGAGCAGCATCTGGTCGAAGTGCGCCTGCTCCTTGATGCAGCCACTCTCCACCCGGATGAGGAAACGGTCCCACAGCGCCTCCAGGCCTTCGCCCTGTGCCGGCAGCTCATTGCTGGCAGCCACCAGCAGCTTCAGTGGCAGGCGTATCTCGCGTTCGCCATTGCGGAACAGTTTCTCGTTGATTACCGTCAGCAGCGTGTTCTGGATGGCAGGTCCCGCCTTCCATATCTCGTCGAGGAACACCACGTCGGCAGTTGGCAGATAGCCGTCAATGGCACGCTCATATCTGTCTGACGATTTCAGCAGCGCTATCGACACCGGTCCGAAGATCTCGTCGGGCGTGGAGAAGCGCGACATCAGGTATTCAAAGCTCTTGGCATTCTTGAATGCCGCCTTCAGCCTTCTTGCCACCATCGACTTCGCCACCCCCGGAGGCCCCAGTATGATGATGCTCTCGCCGGCAACGGCTGCCAGCAGCGACAGAGCCACCTCCGTTTCCTTCTCATATATCCCCCTGTTCATCTCCTGCAGCAGGGCTTTCGTTCTTTCTTTCATCGTCATAGCAAAATATAGTCTTTACATGTGCAAAGATACAAAAAAAGTGGCAAAAAACCAAAATTCTCGCCCTCATTCATGCGATACTTTCACGTTCCTCCCCGTCTTCATTTCTCAAATATACAGTTTCCCCTTTCTTTCCCTCCTATTTTTATAGGTATAAATCGTGATGGTAGAGTTAGGAAGGAATTTGCCTTGCCACCAAACAATGCATCCCCAAAGGCTTGCTTTTTTTCTTCCCAAACCTTGTGGATTACAATATGTAAACTATCAATTATCTAATGATGAAGTATAAATCATTCATTCTCTATAACGACCAATGGGATGCCATTCGCCTGCTCACATACGAGCAGGCGGGCATCTGTTCTTCGCCATCTTTCACATGATGAAGGTGAAGATCCTAAGTGCGAGAGAAACAGACATAACATCATGAAAAGATGAGGTAAAGAAGAAAAAAGATACGAACGTAGATTTGGTAATACATAATGAGAACGAGAATGAGAACGAGAATGAGAACGAGAACGAGAATGAGAATGAGAACGAGAATGATTACGGAAGAAGAGATTCCTCTTCTTCCTCTACCGTTAGCGACACCGCTAACGGAAATGAGGAGGAGGAAGAGGAGGATAATTTTTCAATAATGATAAAAGAGAAATTCTTGCTTTGATGGAGAGCGCATTGTCCATCAAGCCCCCGTCCCGACACGTGTCGAAAGCTATGCTATGAGAAGCGAGAGGTAATGCTCTTAGAATGCTACCTCATTGCTTTTAGATGCTGGGAGCAATGCTTTTGCTGTCTGAAAGCAATGCAATCAGCGTCTGAAAGCAATGCAATCAGCGTCTGAAAGCAATGCAATCAGCGTCTGAAAGCAATGCAATCAGCTTCTGAAAGCAATGCTCCGACACTCTTGAACGATTGCAACAGGGACTTCACTCCAGTCCTTCGCTAGCGCTCTACCGTGCCACTTTCTTTCTTCTTTGCATTACGGAAGCGCCTCATTCTTGCTCCGTTCTTACTACGCAAGTGGCATAGCCGAGCGGGTTCGATGACGTAGAGTAGCGGAGACAGAATGGGAGATTCGCTCTCCTAATGTGAACAAGAGTAGGGGCAATTTGTACGTAATTGACCTTAATAATTGTAGATGTAGAAAGCAGCAAAGCAGTTCATTCCGATGAATGCCAAGAAGAGCAGCACAAAAATAATCAGATTGGCCGCCTCGTAGGTGGTGTTCCACTTCTTTGCCCATAAGAACAGGTCTTCAACGCAGAGATCAAAAGCTCTGTCGAAGGGAAGATGGTAATGCTGCAACATTCGCACGAAGCCATAGACATGGGCGGCAGCGTAGACAAGCAGTAATGCCGTCACAGCCAGCCAAATGGGTGAGCCACCGCTGGCCAGTTTATAAATGGCCGTGGCTGCGGGAGCCAACCCCGACAACATCAGGACAGCTCCCTGCAGCCAGAGGTTGAACACGACGGAAATCTGCTTGTAGGTCATGCCGCATAGCTTTCCTAGCAAAAGCAAGAATCTCACGCACAGCATGAAGGGCTTCAAGACAGTGCTTTTTCGATTGATTCTTCTCATCGTTCAGTCTTTTATTCGTTCACCGGTATTTGCTTGATGTAGATGTAGTTCGGGTAATGTCCCCGGGACTCTCCCAAATGGCGGGTGCAAAGATACAAAGCTTTCTTTAATCTTGCAAATCCTGTTGAAGTTGCTGATATTCAATTGGTTGTGAATTTTGTGTGGTATTTGTCGCGATGCTTCCCTCGTTTGAGAGATTCTTGTTCTTTCATCAATGCCTTACCATCTGTAGGTGCTAATCATTCTTTTTAGGACAGGAATGTCAGATACCGATGCAAACAAGAGAATGCTAGCTCTTACCTTCATGGTGTCATTGCCAAATATCTCATAGACGCTTCTCTCATTATCCAATATGGCCTCCGTAATCTCTATCAGACGATGTCGCAAAGTAGGATGATTGATGTATTGATAGGCTTCCAGCCTTCCTCTGATACCATAAAACAAAGCAGGACGGCTATGAGTACCTTTGATGCCAGCCATTTGTGGAAATATGTACCATATCCAATGTGTTCTTTTTCCTCCGGAACGTACCTCTTTCAAGGCTTGCTCGTACGAGCTGACTTCGTCTCCATCATTAACGCCTCGACCTGCTCCATCATGTGCATTCAGAAACCTCATCAAATTAGGACAGCGCTCGTTGACTATGGATTCTATGTATTCGTTGCCCGTTTTGTATTGGCTTCTTAGCTTTTCCAACAATGTTTGTGCTTCCATACTGCCTAGAATGGCAAACTCAATCAGGCTGGCTTGTAATAGATGCAATTTACTTCTAATAAGTGTTTCTTCTGTTGCAATACTGTCAAGTAGAAGACAACACCACGAACGATAAAATCTATTCATGAACTCAGCATCTATGCTTAATGCCATGAAACCGAATTGAGTCAGCAGATGTGATGCACCTGTCTCATCTTTTCTTTTCTCATCAACAGGTAACAAATTAAGAACCTGTTCGATACTTGGCTTGTCTATAGCAACAATTGCTCGCCTATAAGTTTCTAAGAGGCTGATATCATGGTCCGTTTTGGGGAACTTGTTGTAAACAAAGTCTTCGTTAATTAGTTCCATTGATTTGTTTTTTAATTCATATTACAAGGCTTATATTCACTGGAGACATTCCCAGAAAGAGGAAGGTAGGGAGACGTTTTCCAAGTCGCTACAACCTTCAAACAGAGGTGCCACTTCAGAAGGATTATATCCGGCTATGCCGCAACCAATCTCGGTCACTAGGAAATGTTTCTCGGGATGAGCCTTGGCAAACTCACAGAACTCCTTGACGTGTTCGCTCATAACGGCCAAGCCTCCCATTGAAGGGATGGCATAGCTCATGCCATGCAGCCCAACGCCTTCTCCCATGGCGGCACCGAATCTTTCATAGGCTGTCTTTGCCGCACCTCCGTAGTGAAGTCCTTTCTCGTTGGAGCCAAATACAAACACCTCATTGGGTGCCAATCGCGTGATGTTGTCGGGCGTCACTCTGGTCGTTGGCTGGTTCTCTGATGCTTCGAGCCTTTGAAGTTCTTCCTGCTCAACAATGGGTATTTGCTTCTTCCATTCCTCCAAAAAGTCCTTCATGCTGTACTTGAGATCCTTCAGTTCGTCGCGTTGGTAAATGCCGCTCTTGGCAACATATTCTTCTATTTTCTTGCGCACCGTCGCCTCCGTCTTGTATTGGGCCATCTCCTTCGGGTCCATCTCAAAAGAGAACGACTTGCCGGTTTTCTTCCCGTCAACGATTTCGAACTTGATTACTGAGATTTTTACTTTCATTTGTGTTCCTTTCCTTTTTGAATGATTTCCTTTTTATATTTCCCCAAGAACGGGAAAAGGTAATCAGTTCCACCCGTAATCAATCTTCACGTAAGTAGCGGGCAAAGGCAGAACTGCTGACGTTGTTGATAGTGGCAAGAGCGAATTCTACGGTTTTGAAGTCATAGTTCTTCACAAGATCTATGAATGCTTTCGCAACGATTTCTATCGGGTTCTTGAACGCACCGCATCCCCAGGCACCGAGGATGATGACTTCATTGCCCTCCTTAGCTGCCACGTCGAGAATCTTCTTCACACGCGAGCGGATGACTTCTTCGTAGTTCTCGGGACGAGTGACGTTCCCCTGTAATTGCGGAGCTGCACACGTGATAACATTCACCCGATACCACTCGTCTCGCGGCAGCATCTGCGGATAGACGGGATCTGTGCGCTCGTCGGTTTTGAAGACCATGACATCGGGCGTATAAATCAGATCGTCGTTGCCCATGAAGTTCATTTCCCCACAATTGTACATTTCGCGATGCTTTTCATAGAAAGGCTCGCGCATAGCATAGAGGCAGGGTAGGAGGGTGGAGCACCGACAAAGCGATTCCTCCTGAGCGCCAGCGCTGAAGGGTGCGCCACCGATGGAGTGGTTGTTGGCATAGTTCAGTACGGCTACTTTCTTGCCTTGATAGTCTTTGGCAGCTTCAAAACTGCGCTTGCCCGATACAATGTAGTTGGTATGGACTTCAGCAGGCGTTGGAAGCTGAATGTCCTCTTCTTCGCTAACCATATATTGGCTGGCAATGGAGTGCCTGACGGCCTCCGTGAGTTCGGGCATCGACTTGCAGCGCTCGTCGGTGTCCTTCATGACTTCGTAGTTAATCTGAGAATAACGCATAAAAAGTATTTGTTTATGGTTTCATCTTTAAGTGGAAATGATTCTTAACTCTCTCATACAGACTTGCGTATGTTTTACGCAGCAAATATAGTGTTTTTTCTTGAATAAAGAAGAATAATAAGCCATAATTGTATGATTTTTAACGAATATTTGCATTATGCATGAAGAATGTCATACAGAATTCATCATTTCATGGTCTTCTGAAGTTGCTTGTCATAGTTGTAACAATTGGCATGCATTTTGTATGGGATTAAAAGACCTATGATTTATGTATTATCAATAATTGATCTATGACTCAAACCTATCCCGTCATATTGCATCCCACACCCGGAACGGCAGTAGTGCAGCCTACAAAGGTGCGGGGTGGAAAGAAAAAGAAGAAGGGCCCATCAGAGCTGGTTTCAATGGCACGTGTGTTCAGATGTGGTTTTAAGCACATTGGTGAAGATGTGTGCATCAACCTGAATGGTCATCGCTACGAAGCCGATCTGGTCTATAGGGATGCGAACATTTGTGTTGACATCGAAATCGATGAGCCCTATTCCGGTTCTGGTCACCCCACACACTTTTTGAAGGAAGATGGTACGAATGTAGATGCTGTGCGCAATCAGCGTTTCGTTGAGGCTGGCTGGCACGTCATTCGGTTCTCAGAGCAGCAGATGTTCTGTCACACGAAGTCATGTATGAAGGAAGTGTTCAAACTGTTGCTGGAGGCTGGCGCCGTGAAAGAATTGCCAAGAAAGCTAGCCAAAGTGCCTAACTTGGAACCCGTTCAACGGTGGACAGAAGCAGACTCTCGCGAGATGAAACGCAGAAACTTTCGGCCGTCATATCTTGGCTTCGACCCGGTGAGAACCACTTTCAGCGGCACTCTTCGCTGCGTCTCACTACTATTGCCCATTGCCTGGCAGTCTATTTGGGACCGTCGTGTGAGGAAGGAGATGTTCGCCCAATTGGGTAACTACATCCGATTCCTTTGACGATAGTTTTTTGGTAGTGTATTCCTAAATAATTTGGAGAATTGAATTACTCTTTCACTTTTTATTCGTATCTTTGCATCGTAAACCTAACATTTTATTGACATGAAACCAGAATTATCACAATTACTTAACAAGCATTCCATAAAAGATATGTTCAACGCAGCTTCCGTTTTCACATCGGTAACGGGAAGCATTCTAAAAGGCGATGAAAGCAATGTGACAGCCAACCCCGACCATATAGACTGGGAGGCCGAAAAGCAGGACATCCTGGAGCGGGCCAACTGGTTGGTTAAGACCATCGTTGTCAATGACCCTGAAACGCTGATGAACAAAGCCCCCTCAATGATCGGTCGCGAATATCAGGGCGAGTGGGCCATCTATTGCTGTTCAATGCTCTCACATGCGCTGGCGAATATCAGTTATCTGTATCCCGACAAGAAGGAGAAATGTCCGGAACTCATTGCCAAGATGATTGAACTTGTGAATACCCCTGTCATTCGCGAATACGACACTATGCAATGGAAAGAGGATGCCATGGAGTCGCTCGGTGGTCCGAAGAGCCACATGACCTACTTAAGCATACTGGCATGGATGATCAGCAATTACAAACTTGCAGGTGGCGACAATCGCCACGACAACCTATACCACGTTCTATGTGAAACTCTGGTTAGACGAATGCACGAAAGCAAGTACGACTTGAACTTGCTCAGTTTCCCCCGTAAGCAGATTTGGCTGCCTGACATGCTGGTGACGCTTGTGGCGCTCAAGAACTATTCCCGCTTCTTTGGTGACAAGTATGCTGATACGATAGCCGCATGGGTGCAGAATGCGCGCACCAAATGGACGCACAGAACCACCGGTCTGCTGGCAGGCACGTTGCCCGGAGAAAGCAGGTATCAGAAGGGAATGAGAATCAGAGGTTCCCACACAGCACTCATCTGCTCCTACCTGACGATGGTCGACGAGCAGCTGGCTCGCGAGCAATACGACAAAATGTGCAAGGTGATGCGAAAGGAAGTCACGTTCATGGGGAAAACGGTCTGTGGCGTACAGGAAGATTTGAAAAAATCTCCGGCCTTCAAGCCAGCTCCCGGTGATGCAGGTCTTATCATTAAAGGGCTGAGCGCAGGCGGTACGGCCTTTGCCATGGGTGCAGCCACCTACTTCGAAGACTGGGAGTTCCGTTATCAGATGCTCCGTACCGCCGAGATTGCCGGTGGAACGAAAAAACAGAAAGGCATGCGTCACTACAACATCGCAGAAATATTCCTCGTCGGTGAAGCCACTGCATTGGCCATGAGGACGAATGTCAAGAGGTAGATAGCATTTTCTCTAACTCTTAGTTCTCAAACTACAAATATTTTAAAATTCAATAGAAAACTTTTAACAATTGCCAGAAGACTACTGGCCAACATTCAAGGTAATGAATTGAAACAACTACATGCGAGGGTTTCTACTTTGTGAAAAATGAACACAAGTAGCGTTGCTTCCACGTATCATCAAGAAAATAGACTATATGAAAAAAGCAATTATCATTTGTACCGCTCTACTAATCTGTATTAAATTCGCTGAATTGCCATGGGCTGAAAGACTGCGTGATTATCTAGAAGGACTATTGCCTGGCCAGTCATTTATTACATATTTAGGATTGTTTATCATATTGACGGTTGTAATTTCTGTTATCTTCAAGCTTGTTAAAAATATAAGCAATAAAAGAGAAAGTAGAGAGTTCGGTTTGTTTTTACGCGGTTTCGGTTGGGATTTACCCGAATTCACCATTGAAAGCAAACGTGAAATCAGCAGCTTTGGAGGGCTCGTTGGAAGCACATACGGAACCACAGAATATGTTTTACGTTTTAAAAAAGGATTATATTGTACGCCAAAGTTAAAGGATTCATCTGGTATGGATCCGTATTATGGAGGTCAAACAGATGATGTTCATTTAGAAGTAATTGACTACCAAAGAGTAAGGGTTACTATCGACTACGAATACCATCCATAGGAAATACACAGCAATTTACTATTTGCAATTGAAGTATAGAAGAATTAAGAAAAAAATCAAAAGAGGTGATATTGCATTGTTGAAGGAGCTGGCATGATAAAAAGAATTTTAAATTGTATAATATTATGATTTCAAAGTTTATAAAGAAACTATTTGGAGGGCAAGAAAAGAAGGTTGAGAATGCCCAAGAACGCCACACTCATCTTCCAACACCGGATAGAGAGTTGACTGATGAGGAGAAACAGTTCAACTTTGATTTAATGGTGGATAAGACCTTTATCTATTACGAATCAGCATATCTTCATCAGGAGATTCTAGTAAGACGTGCGACAGAAAATAATCGACTTACACTTGGAGATGTCGTATCGCAACTTTTTAACGAAGATGTTTCATCTGTCATATCCTTGGCTATAGCGTATCGATTGGCAGATTTGGGTAATGATGTGACTGAAACGATTATTGAGGATGTCTATGCAGTCTGGCATTTTGACTTGTTCTCTTGTATTTTAAAGAGAAAAGTTGATGAGCATTATTCAAGGGGTATGTATCATGAAACCACTCTCATTTTGAATTGTACAACTCGTAGATATATTATGACTCTAACAAGCCTTGGAGGTATTGATACTATCAAATACATGCGTGCTTCATTATTAGTGCCCGACAATAAGGAAACAGATGACGGAATGTCTCTTAAAACAGAGAATGCTCCTTTTTCAATTAGCTTTATTTTGTCCTATAGTGAAATTGAAGACAATCCGGAATTTGTTAAATATAAGCGAGTAGAGAAAGACGTTAAAAGAAAACAAAAACAAAAAATAGGGCTCGACGAACTCGAACAGGAGTTCATACATGGTCAATTTGAGTTCCAAGGATTTGAATATATAGGATATGGTAAGTGGCTCTTTGGACAAAATCGTTATTATGATGCTTTCTCTATTTTGGAAAGGGCTTTTAATTATATCAGAATGGAGAATCTTGATACGCAAAATCAAGATTTAATGTCTGTATATTATGATATATGCAACATCATGGGCCAATGCCTTTCAAAGATGGATAGAGAAGACGAAGCTTCATACTATTATAAGCAAGGTGCGCCTGGGGTATCTATAGACCAACCGAATCTTTTGGCATTAAGCTATGCCAAACTAGGCAATCCAACAGCTGTTGACAGGATGAATTCGTGGATGATAAGGGTGGCTCAACAATTAGGTGATGATGAAAAATGGCCGGAGGAATTGAAACAATTCACCGTAGATGTTCCACTTGAATTGGCCAAGTATAAGAAGCAGACAGATGAATTACTCAAAAATAATCCGGTTTATAGTATTAAAATCACAATAGGCATTATACTAAACACCCTTATGGGACTCAACAAAAAAAACATAGCCCCATGTATGTTTATTTATGATTGTAAAAATGGATTGTTCTTACAAAGAGTCGAAGATGTGGAAGAGATATTGGGGTATGAAATCCATAAATCAGAATATCAAGACAAAGTGTTTATCCTCTCTTGCAACCACGTCCATTATAAGACAGAAGAGGATGAAGATAAGTCAATTTTATGCGATCATGCTCCTTTAATTATTTCTACCCATAAGATTTGTGGTAATGAAACATCAGCTGTGATGCGAATAGATGTTATTCGCAGTAACTTTGCGAACAATGATAACAAAAGAGAATTTGTAAGAATAAATGCACCTATAACATATACTTTTTGTCTTGGTGTGCCTGATAATGCCAATTACTCAACCGATAATGACGATTTATTGGCCGCCATCAGGAAGTCCATTGACTATATGGATGAACGCAGACATTTTGAAGCATACAAATTGGCTAAATGTGTTTTTGAATGTACTTCGAACAAAATGAAGTCCCCAATGGGAATTGACTACGAGTCGAAAGATGAGCTTCTTTGGGACATATTATATGAAGCAAGTTATATAATTGGTTTCTGCTTGATGGAGATGAATAAGATGAATACATCTGCATATTATCTTGAGATTGCAAGTAAAAGTATGCAATATACTCATATTCAAGAGTATATTAACTTCCTTTCAAATTCTAAAGACCCTCAAACTTTATCTGTAGTAGAACAAGTAATAGCAAATTCTCCAAAGCCGAAAAATGAAGAAAGTCTGAAGGAATGGTTTTTTCATATTGCATTTCTAAAGAGAAGAAAGACTTATGCATTGATTGAGGAAGGGCGCTATGAAGATGCGAAGGCATTTATAACGAAAGAATTGCTCAAAGATCCTCAATGCAAAGATTTTGCTCAAGGCGAACTTGATTATATAAACGAGCAACTTAGAAATCGATAAGTAATCAGTCCAAAGTACTATTATTGAAAGAAGCAAGCTTCTCCCCACACTTCTTCCAAATCGCGATCCCGTCACAAGAAGAAGTCTGGTTCACGAAAAAAGAAAGGTGGTATTATTAAAATATTAAAAGGTATTTATGGAAAGCTTTTAGATAAAGCAATGTCCTATCAATGAACGAGAATGACCAATCCTGTCATCCCTTCTTGATATCACTATTATTAGCTGGAGTTGACAGAAACTTCATTCCGTCGCGTACAATAGCTGGTTTTAGAGGGACAAAACTATCGTGAAGTTGACAACCACTCAATACCACAGCTTCATCAAAATCTTGATTGGTTATTACTTCCAAAACTCCTTCTTGGCAGGTATATAATTGCTTTGATTTGTGCCTATCTGATGGCTTTTTCCATTCGGTAGCAGGTGAAGGTGTTGCCGATGATTTTCTGGGAATAGTCGGCGACGTAGCCGAGTGACTCATAGAAGGGTATTTTGTTGTCGCGGCTCTCTACGACGGCGGTGCGGAAGCCGAGCTCGAGGGCCCATTTCTCTGCTTCCTGGACGACCTTCGTGCCAAGTCCCTGGTGGCGATACTCCGGGAGGACGACGATCCGGCCGAGCATCACTCGCTCTTCGTCGATGGCATAGAGGCGGCAGGTGGCCACTGGCAGGTAGTCGTCGACGATGACGATGTACTTCGTCTGGGGCGTGTCGTGTTCGTCAAACTCCACGTCGAGGGGAATCTGATGTTTCCGGGCCATTGCCTGAATGCGGACATAGTAGGCGCCGGCTTGTTCTGCTGTTTTGGTTGCTCGGAGGAGGATCATATTTGCCGCGCAAAGCGCGAAGTTAAAAGTGAAAAGTGAAGGCTGCGATTAAGTGAGAGTAGAGCGATGCTCGCATCAGCTTTTCCGAACGTGAGCAGACTCGACCTATGGTCAAAAGTGAAGTCTGCGTTTAAGCTTTCAGCTGCGGGGGCTATTGCTCGGAAGTGCAGGGGAGGTCGGTGCGACGGAACGTGTCGAAACGGGCGAGGCCGCTGTTGCCGTAGCAGAAGAGGGCGACGCGGATTCCTTTCCAGTAGCCGCCCAGCATGGCGAAGGGTTCGCCGGCAGGGAGGAAGGTGCGACCATCGAGGCTGTAGAGGAATCGGTGGGTGTGGCGGAGGCAGTCGTTCTGCACACGTAGATAGATGCGCTTGAACTTGCCTTGCCGGATGAGTGTGCGCTGGTTGTCGTGTTCTACGACGATGCCTTCGGGTGTGATGCCCACGCCTCTGAACTGGCGTCCGATGCAAGCCAGTCCTGCGAAGCAGTCGCCGCGGGCTTCGAGGAAAGTAGTACTTTCGGTGACGTAGCCTATCACCTTCTGTGTGAGCATGTTATGGCATGAACGCAGGCCGTCGGCAGGAAGCGCATGCAGCGTGAGCCAGCCCTTTCGCTCGGTGAGGCTCCATTGGTCGTCCCACGGGTTGTGGTTCCATTGCCATTGCAGGCCCAATGGCCCCGAGAACTCGTCATCGGTCTGTGGCAGGGAGCGCCCCTGCGATGCGATGGGCTTCTGCCACGTGCTGACCGGTTCGCCGATGCCGTTGCCATCCTTGTCGACGCCCATGAGCGGCCACTCGTCGAGCCAGCGGGCAGGCTGCAGATGGACGACGCGCCCCAGCTCCGGCGTGTCCTGAAAATGATAGAACCACCAGCTGCCGTCGGGTGCATCGACCAGCGCCCCTTGGTGTGGGCCGTTGATGGCCGTTGTGCCCTGCTCGAGCATGATGCGACGCTCGTAGGGACCATAGATGTTTCTTGAGCGGAGCACGGTCTGCCAGCCTGTTCCGACGCCTCCTTCAGGAATGATGAGGAAGTAGTAGCCGTTGCGCTTCAACCACTTCGTGCCCTCCGCCACAGGACCCGTGTAGACCGTCTTGCCGTCGTCGAGCAGTTGGCGACCGTCGGCCGACATCTTATGCACGATGATGGGGCCTGCTCCCCATTTGCTGCGACCGAGATAGGCCTGTCCGTCGTCGTCCCGCAGCGGGCAAGGGTCTTCCCATTTCTCGACGCGACAGACGAGGTGCAACGGTTCCCAAGGACCGCTGGCGGCGGGCGCCGACGTCATATACAACCCTTCGTCGGGCGTGCAGAAATAAACGTAGAAACGGCCGTCGTGATAGCGGATGGACGGAGCCCACGAGCCACCGGCATAGTGGCGGTTGTCGTCCCAGCCGGGTTCGTTGAAGCGGCGGTAGATCTGGCTGACGTATCGCCAGTTGACCATATCGTCGGACTCCAGCACTTGCATTCCTATGAAGTGGAAGTCGGAGACCACCATGTAGAACTTCTCGCCCACGCGGATGACGTCGGGGTCGGAGAAGTCGGCATTCAGCACGGGGTTGGCGTAGGTGCCGTCTCCCTGATCGCCCCACGCGGGGACGGGGTGAGTGGTCTGCGCCGAGAGCGTTGGCACACAGGCGATGGCCAGTAGGAGGGTGAGGAGAGTTGATTTGGGCATGTTATAATTTAAAGGGTTTAAAGGGCTTAAAGGGTAGAAAAGGGGAGAAAAGGGACGAATGTCTTGCAGCCAACGGTAGGGGCAGACCCCTGTGTCTGCCCGAACAAGGAGGAATCGCTTCGCGAGATTTAGAGCCCCTTGATAAGGGGCGGCTATAATGCAGGGTTTTTATCGCTTCGCGAGAAATTATTCAAAATCTATTTCAAAATCTTTCAAAATTAATTAATGGAAAATTAATGGAAAATTAATGGAAAATTCTTTCTCCGCTGCGCTACGAAAGCGGCAAAGCCGAAGTTGAGAGTTTAGAGTTCTTTCCCCGCTTCGCTCTGAAAGCGCCCCTGCGGGTCGAGCGGAGAGTTTAGAGTTTAGAGCTCTCTTCGCTGCAGCCTTCACTTTTCACTTTTCACTTTTCACTTCGCGCTTGCGCGGTGGTCAGTCGATGACTTCGATGTAGAAGCTGAAGGGACGGAAGCCGTCGTTGCAGCTGATCATCGCACTCATGGGGTTCTGCATCCAGCCATCGTAGAAGTTGCCTTCGCCTCTGGCGAGCGATTCCACAAACTCCTTCATGGAGTACCACGCCGACGGACACATGCCTTCCGGGCGTTTGCCGTCGACGGAAACCCATTGCTGGCCCTCGACGACATCGCAGGTGTGCTCAATCGGATTCTCGTATTTCGCCATGAGGTCGGCATAGACCGTCTGGCGAATGGCAGTGATTCTTACTTTATTCATGTGGTCTGGGTGGTGATGTTTTTTCCTGTTTTTGCTGTTTTATTCTGTTTTTTTAAAGACGCGAAAGCGTATAATCATTCAGGCGGATGGGGTGTTCTTGGTGATTCGTGCGAGATAGTCGTAGTGGGTGCCTTCGGCGATGATCTCTGCCGTGTAGCCACAGGCAGCAGCGTGCTGCTTCAGCGTTTCGGCATCGACATACAGCCAGGGGAAGGGTTCGCCGAGGGTTTTCTTGTACTGCATGCGATACTGCATCTCACCGTAGTAGTGGCCCGTGTCGGGATAGTCGATGTTGCCGTCTTCGTCCTCGAAGACATAGCTGATGTCAGACGAGTCGCACAGCAGCTGGCCCCCAGGCGCGAGGATGCTGTCGAGGTGGCGGAAGAAGTTGGGCAGCCGATCGAGCGTGCCGACAATGCCGATGCCGTTCATGAGCATCAACACCGTGTCGAACTGCTCTTTGAGCGTGAAGAAATCCTGTTGCAGCACGCGCTTCACACCCCGCTGGTTCATCGTCTGCACCGATAGGGGAGAGATGTCGATGGCGGTGACGTCGATGCCGCGTTCCTGCAGTATGAGCGAGTGACAGCCCGAGCCCGCACCCACGTCGAGCGTACGGCCGCTGGCCATGAAGAGTGCTTTCTGCTCGATGGCGGGCATCTGCTCATAGCGGCGGAAGAGGATGTCGAGCGGAATCTCGTCCTCGTCGAACATCGGGGAGAGCACTCGCAGCCGCGCAGCCTTGCCCGACTGCCAATAGTCGGCGATGGCTCTGCCCATCGGGTCGTGGTAGGATTTCATACTTTTAAGGGTTTAAAGGGGAGTGGCCGCGCAAGCGCGAAGTGAAAAGTTAAAAGTGAAAAATGTAAAGAGCCTACGCTGTCAACGGTAGGGGCAGACCCCTGTGTCTGCCCGAGGAATTGGGGATGTATGGGCATGCAGGTTGTTCGTTATTGTTCGGGCAGACACGGGGGTCTGCCCCTACGGCTGGGTGCGCACGTCTAAACAATCTATTTAAACCCTGCATTATAGCCGCCCCTTATCAAGGGGCTCTAAATATGCCCTTTTCTCCTCTTTTATTCCCTTTTTTCATTCCCCTCCACTTGGCTTCCAGAGAAACAATCCTTCGGAGGCAGCCAGAGGGCGGAGCAGCTGGAGGAGTGCTTCGTCGGGGTTGTAGACGGTCATATAGATATCGTCGCCGTTGATGGTCAGCAGTGCGTCAGAGGCCTCGATGAAGACAAAGAGCGGCTTCCTTTCGAGCAGCCACTGTTCCAAATCGGCAGGGTGCGGATTGATGGTCCACTCCTCGGAGAGGCCGCAAACGGCGATATCCTCGTAGCAGTTGAGCTTCATCAGGATGTTGCAGAACTGTCGGCAGCGTCGCTCGGTCTGCTCGTCGTTGAGGAAGTATTGCTCGATGGTGAAGAACTGCCCACGACTGTCGGCCGGCACCTGCTTTGGCAGGATGTCGATGACCCAATAGGGCTTCTCCAGATAGTCGTCGATGATGATTTTGCGATTCATGATGGGTGGTTTACCAGTCGTCGTTCTCGTTGCCCACGACGCCGTTTCGCACAGCTTCCTCAATCTTGTCCATGACGGCATTCGAGTAGGCGTGGGTCATGACGAGGGCCTTGGCGCAAGTGCGCTTCTTCGCGTCTTTCTGCACAAACGGATAGTGGTGAGCAATCTCCCACTGCTCGTCGTAGAGGAAGGCATTGGTCTTGTCGTCTTTCTTTCGCTTTGAGTCGCCATAGGTGCGCTCGTCGGAAGCCACCATGCTCAGCCATCCGCCGCTGACGTCGGCCAGGATGTCATAGCTCTGCACGGTGTAGGTGACGCGGATGCGACCCTCCTTGATATCGATGCGGATAACAGGCGTGATGCTCACGGCATATTTGTTGAGCGTGCCGGTATGCTCTGCAATGTCGGGCAGGGTAGACGTGATGATGATGCAACCCGCCTCCTTGTCGTTGAGCGTGATGGCCTGCTTGTCCTTGAAGGTGGCCACTGCCCAATAGTTCAGCGCCAGGTAGAGCTGCTCGCGCGTCTTGCCCGGTGCCTCGATGACTTGCTGATAGGTGAGCGACTCGTTCTTGTCGAGTGTGAGCCCTTCGGCGAGGTTGGCGGCGGCATCGAGCCACTTTTCGCCATAGCGCTGCTTGGCATACTTCTCCAAGTCGGCAGCCTTCATGATTTGTGCGTTTGCTTCGAAAGTGCCGCCAAGGACAATGGCGGCCAACAGGGTGACAATCGTCTTCTTCATAATTCTCTGACTGTTGATGTTGTTAAAAGGACTTGCAAATGAACTGCCATTCTTCATGCAGGAATGGACTTGCAAATATACTACAATTTTTTGAATGTTCGAAATTAATTGGTTTTTATTTTGCTTTTTGCCCGTTTCGTCGTAACTTTGCAAGCAAAACGTATCTAACTATTAACGACAATGAAGAAACAATGCTTTTTATTCTGGCTGGCCTTGGTGGCGCTGCCCCTGATAGGACAAGGCGTTAAACCCCTGCCGACGCTGCACGTCGAGGGTCGCTGGCTGGTAGACACACACGGAAATCATGTGGTGCTGCATGGCGTGATGGACACGCCCAGCGCCTGGTTCAACAGCGGACGCTGGGGCTGGTCGTACGACGATGCCGGCCGCAAGCGCTGCATCGACTACTTTGAGAAACTCTTCGTCGGACTCGAACAGGCCCATTGCGACGTGTTCCGTCTGCACATGGACCCGGCGTGGACCAACGACCCGAACAGCGGCTACACTTGGACGGGTTCGCAAGGGCAGGCGGCAGATGCCTCGGGCGAGGCCGACATCAGGAAGTTCAACCCGACACGCCTCACCAACTATCTGAAGACGCTCTATTTCCCCATTGCCCGCAAGGCGCTTAATCACGGCATGTATGTCGTGGTGCGTCCGCCGGGTGTTTGTCCGGGCAATCTGAAGGTGGGCGACTACTATCAGAAATACCTGCTCACGGTGTGGGACACGTTCTCGAAGAACGACTCCATCCGTAAGTATGCCGGCCAGATCAGCATCGAGCTCGCCAACGAGCCTGTGTCGCTGAAGAATGCCGACGGCCAGGACGATGCGAAGGCACTGCACGACTATTTTCAGCCCATCGTCGACAAGATTCGCTCGAACGGCTTCACGGGCATCATCTGGGCTCCTGGCACGGGTTGGCAGGCCAACTATGCCGACTATGCCACCTATCCCATCGAGGGCTACAACATCGGCTATGCCGTTCATGACTATTGCGGTTGGTATGGCTGTAGCGATGCTACGCCGAGCGGCGCCAATAAGATTAGGCAGTTCCACAAGCAGGTGCCGGTGGTAGACACCGCGCCAATCATCATTACCGAGGTGGACTGGAGTCCGGAGAAGCCCGGCGAGGGCCACTACAACGAGCATGGCGACTGGGTGCCGGGCAACTATGGCACGTGGGCCACGGGCTCAACGTCGAAGTGGGGCAAGGCCTTCAAGGAGCTGCTCGACCACTACGGAAACATCTCGATGACGCTCTCGGGCACGAGCTGTCTGCTCGATGTCGACACACTCATCGAGAAAGGAAAGGTGGTGCCGGCCTTCGGCGGATATGAGGAAGCCTGCGGCAAGGCGTGCATGGACTGGTATGCCGACTACTATCAGGTGGACTGGCCGCATGCCGACTTCAAGAATGTGATCGCCTCCGACCTGGGCAACGGCCGCTATACCAATACCGTTGTGCGTGCCGACTTCCCCGATCCCGATGTCATCCGCGTGGGCGATACCTATTATATGGTGTCGACGACGATGCACCACTTCCCCGGTGCGACGATTCTGAAGTCGAAAGACCTTGTGAACTGGGAGTATTGTGCACAGCCGCTCACACAGCTCACCACCGCCGACAACTATAACCTGATGGGCGGCACCGATGCCTATGCTCGCGGCATGTGGGCTTGCTCGATGAAGTATCACGACGGGAAGTTCTATTTGCTCATCAACGGCAACGATGCTGGCGGCTGGCTGCTCACCGCCTCCGATCCTGAGGGCCGCTGGGAGAAGAAGCGCCTGTCGCGCATCTACTACGACCCGGGCATGCTCTTCGATAACGGAAAGGTGTATGTGGCCTGCGGAATCGGCAATATCCAGATGTGCGAGCTCGACGAGGACTTTAATTTCATCCGCGAGCAGAATGTCATTAAGGACAAGCAGGGACTGGAAGGCTGCCACCTTTATAAGAAAGGAGAATACTATTACATCTATGCCACCTATGGCGGATGGCCCAGCGGACAAGCTGTGTTCCGCTCGAAGAACATCTTCGGTCCGTATGAGGAGCAGATGCTCATCGAGAAGATCATCGACGGAAAGCCCAACACCGTGCACCAGGGAGCACTGGTCTTTGTGCCGGCAACGCCCACCGACAGTCAGAGCGACGAAGGACAGGGCGAGTGGTGGACCATTCTGCAGGAGGACCTCGGTGCGCTGGGACGCTTCCCGAACCTGCAACCTGTTCGCTGGAGCAACGACTGGCCCATCGTGGGAACTTCCGGAAAGCCCGTCACCACGCGTCGCAAGCCGACTACGAACTATTCATATCCCGTGACCTATCTGCCCACGAACGATAACTTCCGCTCCTATCCGTTGGGCATGCAGTGGCAGTGGAACCACAATCCCGACGGCGGTTGCTGGTCGCTGTTCGAGCGTCCGGGCTGGCTGCGCCTGAAGGCATCGGGCACCGCACAGCGCCTGACGTCGGCCCGCAACATGCTTACGCAGCGCATCTTTGCCTTCACGAACCGTCCGTCAACGGGCACCATTCGCCTGGATGTGTCGAATCTGGAGGAAGGAAACGTGGCTGGCATCTGCATCCTGCAAGACCCCTATGCCATGATTGGCGTGCGGGTGAAGGACGGTCAGCGGCAGCTCGTGTGGCGACAGGACACGTTGCGCGTTAGCGATAGCTTCAAGCCCAGCGAGAAGGTCATTGCGGCAGATATCGACAGCGTCGTCTACTTGCGGGCATCGGTTGACTACAACACGAGCAAGACGCGCTTCTACTATTCGCTCGACAACGCCACTTACACACAGCTGGGCGGTGAGACCACGCTTGGCTTCAACCTCACCGTGTTCGTGGGCGCTCGCTTCGGCCTGTTCTGCTATAACACCGAGAGCGCTGCGGGCTATGCCGACTTCGACTGGTTCTCGACCGAGGACACGTTCGATGAGGCGACATTCTATCCCGAGCACTTCGAGGGCTTCAATGAGGATATGCTCACCGCTGAAAGCATCGCCGTTGCAAGCGAGCAGATGGAAATCATGGTGGGCAACTCGACGAATCTCACCTTGAACGCCACCTATCGCGACGGACACACCGAGAACGTTGCTTCTCAGGCTCGCTACACGACGAATGCACCCGAGGTGGTGCAGCTGCAGAACGGTCTTGTGCGTGGACTGAAAGAGGGTACCGCCGACATCACCGCTACCTATAGCGACCCGATGGGCAATGAGCTGCAGACATCGTTTAGCGTGCGCAGCACCTTCTTCCCGTTCGGCAAGGAGTATATCAACACCTCGCTCTTCTCGCAGGGCACCTATACCGAGAGCACCCGTACCTTCAAGCCTGGCCAGTGGGGTCAGATGGGTTGGGAATATCCCAACGGAGCCGATATGTCGGGCTATCGCTATCTGGTTGTCAAGCTGAAGAAAACGCAGACCTGCGATGCTCACTTGAACATCTTCACGGCGAACAGCATCTGGAGTCCGTGCTGCGAGTCGCCGGCGTTCGGTTCGAAGAAACAGATTGTCGTGGACTTCCAAACGGCGAAGTACACGTCGGGCGACACGAAGGGCCAGCCCCTCGACACGAAGAACATCCGCATCGTCTGCTTCTGGGGTAACGGCAACGGAACGATTGTCGTGGAGGATATGTATCTGACCAACAACAGCGACTATTCGCCCGAAACGCCCTCTGCCGTCGAAGCAGTGGAGTACGACAATGCCCCGCGGCCTACCGGCATCTACGACCTGCAGGGACGACGCGTTGGGACGTTGAGAAGTTTAGAAACCTCAACTTCTCAACCTCTCAACTTCTCAACCTCTCAACTCCCCAAGGGCATTTATATCGTCAATGGGAAAAAGGTTGTGGTTAAGTGAGTCGAAAAGTTTTCGCTTACTGAGAACGGCCTGAAAGGCCAACAGCTATTAGCCCAGGGCAACGCCCTGGGTTTTTATGTTTGCCAACAATAATCGCCCTGAAAGGGCAAAAGCTCTGATGATGAATGCTTCTGCCCTTTCAGGGCGACATTATTTGCGTGCTTTTTACCCAGGGCGATGCCCTGGGCTAATAGCTTTTGGCCCTTTCAGGCCGTTTCTCTTCCTAGAAGGGATGGGGAGGGGCTCCTTACTTCCTCAACTCCGACTTATCGATAACGACGAAGATGGTGTCGACGACATGGCCTTGACGGTCGGCGGACATGTGCTTCAACGGGTTGGCGAAGTCCTTGTCGAGGATGGTGACATCGTCAACGAAGTAGTCGGAGCGTCCGCGATTGCCAAACCAGTTCCAACCCATCACCTTATGATATTTGATTTTAATCTTCCAACCCTCAATCTGGGCCTGATAGAGCAGGTCGACGAGGTGTTGCTGGTCCTTGCGGTCGTTGTCGAGGGAGAACGTGAACGGCTCGCCGGCGGTGTTCATGCCGGTCTGCGTGAGGTTGAGGCGTCCGTCCCACGAGTCCCAGATGAGTCCCGACTGAGCGAACTCGATGACGGTGCCGACCTTCTCGCCGCGCGAATAGTTCTCGGAACAAGCCACAAGAAGCATGCTGACCACAGCCAGCATGCTCCATTTCATGAAATTTCTTTTCATTTTGTTGTACATGTTTTCTTCTCCAAGTAGTGTATTTAAATAGAGAAAGGAGTCTTTTCGTTGTCCCCTCCTCCCGGAGGAGGGGACTTCGAGGGTGTACGGGATTTATTGGTCAATCATTAATTCCCTTCCTTGAACAACTCACGGATGCCGGCGAGCGAGCCCATCACATTCGTTGCCTCGAAGGGCAGGTAGACGGTCTTCGTCTGCTGGTTGTGGGCGAGCTCTTCCATCATCGTGATGTACTTCTGGGCAAGCAGGTAGTTGGCAGGATTGGTGGTCTTGCCGACGGCCTCGGTGACGAGTTCGATGGCCTTTGCCTCAGCTTCAGCCTTGCGGATGCGAGCGGTAGCCTCACCTTCTGCATGCAGAATCTCCTGCTGCTTAACGGCCTCGGCACGGTTGATGGTGGCAGCCTTCTCACCTTCCGACTGCAGAATCTGCGACTGCTTGTCACCCTCAGAGGTCAAGATGGCAGCACGCTTGTTACGCTCGGCTTGCATCTGCTTCTCCATTGCGTTGAGCACGGAAGATGGCGGGATGATGTCCTGCAGCTCTACGCGGTTCACCTTCACACCCCACTTATCGGTTGCATCGTCGAGGACGGCGCGCAGCTTCGTGTTGATGGTGTCACGCGAGGTCAGCGTCTGGTCGAGTTCCAGCTCACCGATGATGTTACGCAGCGTGGTCTGCGTGAGCTTCTCAATGGCGTTGGGCAGGTTCGAGATTTCGTAGACGGCCTTGAAGGGATCAACAATCTGGAAGTAGAGTAGGGCGTTGATTTCCATTTGGATGTTATCCTTCGTGATCACGTTCTGGCGGTCGAAGTCGTACACTTGTTCGCGCAGGTCGATGGTGTCGCTGTAAGCATAGCGTCCACGTTGCAGCACAACGATTTGCTTGGCGCGGTCGATGAAGGGAATGATCAGGTTAATACCCGGATTCAGCGTAGCATAGTAGCGTCCGAGGCGTTCGATGATCTTTGTCTCACTCTGTGGGATGATGACCAATGCCATTTTGGCGAAGATGATTACCAGGATGACGATGGCAATCAGTACATAACTCATGATGTCCATAATAATGTAATGTTTTTAAAGTTTATAAATTTTTTGTAAGTTGTTTGTTCTCAGAGGATTACCAGTATTGCTATCGCAACCAGGATGATGTAATGCATGATGTCCATAATTCTAAATGTTTTTAAAGTTTGTGTTGATAAATAAGCTTATTGTTTCTTGTAGTTTCGGAATTTGTCTTGTATGAGATTGTAGACGTCGTCGGGCTTCATGTTAAGGCTTGCTACCGAGAGGACGTAGTCGACATCGTTTAGTTTCCTGTTCCACTTGTGAAACCATTCAGGGTAGTCGCTTTTCTTCAGAAAAGGCTCGAGATGGAAGTTCATGGTGGTCTTCTTTTCCTTCTTCTCCATGTAGACGATGTCGCAGAAGTGGAGTATTGAGAACCGGTTGCTGAATTCGTTGTAAACCTCGATGTGATCGTCGTAGACGAGCAAGTAAGGTTCGTGTCGAATCAGACTGGACAGCAGGCGCACCAAAGCGATGAAGCCACCAACGAGCAAGATTATTTCTCCGATGGAACGGAGGGCAAAGTCAACGGAAAGCACGTCATATTTGCTGATTCCTGACCAGATCCCTAAGCAGCCAAAGGTGATGCTGAACAGTGCTATCAGCAGCAGCTTCGTCTTCTTCCGATATACCTCAACAGGACGTCTCATCTCTTTTGCCCCTTATAGGGGGATTTTAGGGGATTACTTCCACGGTGATGATGATACTCTCGCGGTCGACGACGCGCACGTTGGTGCCTACGGGCACGGCCTCGTCGTCTTGGGTGACGGCCTTCCAAACGTCGCCATCAATTTGTACGCGTCCGAAACCACCCTTCTCGATAGCTTCTACGACGCGCCCTTTGCGGCCGATGATTGCATCAGCGTTACTGACTCGGTACTCGTCGTTGCGATGCAGGTAGCGCAAGGCAACGGGACGCACCATGAATAAGCTCACCAGCGTGAACACGGCAAACACGAAAAGCTGCACGTAGAAGCTGGCTCCAAAGGCGGCACTCGTGGCTGCGAAGGCGGCACCGATGGAGAAGCAGAGGATGAAGAAATCGCCTGCCGTGAGCTCCAGAATCAGGCAGAGAACGGCTACTACCGCCCACATCTGCCAAAGGTGTTGTGATAAGAAGTCAATCATAATGAACCTCCCCCGACCCCTCCGAAGGAGGGGAGTGCCTGACGGATTTCAGAGGGATTTACTCAGGCTTGCTAGGAACCTCCCCCGACCCCTCCGAAGGAGGGGAGTGCCTGCCGGCGTGCGTGGGGAAGATCGTTGGTTATTACTATTTTATTACTATTTACTATTAATTACTAATGATAAGATATACTGTGTGAAACCGAGAGTCCGCGAGGCTTTTTCTTCTGAACGGAACATCTAAATGCTACGCCACCCGCGAGGCCCTCCCATCGTTTGAACAGCAACATTAAAATGCTACGCCACCCGCGAGGCCCTCCCCTCCTTCGGAGGGGTCGGGGGAGGTTTTACAGTCCCAACACGAAGTCGTCCCAGTCTTTCGATGAGCCTTTCTCGCCGAACACCTTATTATATAGGCGGCTGCGCGTGGAGGCGACGCTCTCCTTAGAATGGGCAGTCAGCGTGGCGATATCTTTGGGTTGGATGCGAATCTTGATCAGAAGGCTGACATGGTAGTCCTGGTCACTCATATTGTAGAGACTGAATAGTTTTTCAGAGAATCCGTTATAGACATTGTTCACCGACTCCGCCAGTTCGCCCCATTCACTTTCAGCCATACTTCGTCCTTCGGCGAGGTTCTTCTTGATGCGTAGATAGACTGGCGACGAGAAGAGTGTGCTCACATCCTGACGTGGTTCAATGACTGCTAACTTCTGCATGGCATGAATGTTGTCAAGTCGGCTCTGCAACAGCTGTATCTTTCTGCGGCTGTTCTGTATCACCAATATAAATAAGGTAATATAGAATACGGTGCAGATGATGAGCAGGAATAACTCGCGGTTGGTCAGTATCATAGCTATTTATTATTTGACAATTTGACAATTTATTTTTTCTGATGCAAAGTTACGAAATAATTGTCGAACCTCCAAGAAAAAAGGTTTGCAAAAGTTTGCAGAGCGTCATTTGCGCACTTTTGCAAAGAAGTAAACACGGCTTCCCTATATAAAACAGCAACGTCCGCCGTGCTGTTCAACACGGCGGACGCTATTATCATTACTCTTTCTCTCAACCGATGTTGCGAGAAGTAAAATTCAGTCTTAGAGGGCGAACTTGTAACCGACGGTCAGCTGAATGACGTTGTTCTTAAGATCCTTCATGCCTTCTTCGCTTTCCTTGTTAACCTTAGTCAGACCAAGGTTGTAGCGGGCGTCGATGACGATGGGAATTGTGGGAATCTGATAAGAGACACCCATGGGGATGGAAACGTCAACCTTCTTGCAATCACTGGTGATTTTATGGTCAATCTTTGTAGATAAGCTTAAGTTGCTACTTTCGTCTTTAATAGTAGAAGTATACTCATAGTTAGCACCTGCAAGGAAACCTACCTGGACACCAGCCTTGATGGCAAAACCCTTGAACACATAAGTTTATATCAAATGCAAAGGTAAGTGTTTTTTTAAATATTTCCAAATTTTTTAATAATTTTTTTTAATCATTTCCGTTTTAATTGAGCAAAATCATTGTTTTGCTTGTATTTCTCTGCACAAAAAGAGCTTACACATGCAAAATGGTTGAGGCTTCGTGCCGATACCTTCTATGGGTCGTCCGTATAATGCCTTGCAGGTGTTCCGCTGGCACTTTCGGGTCAAAGGGATGACACTTTACCCCCCATAACAGGCTCTCGCGACCCTCGAAAGTGCCATGTCTTGCTCTCGAAGAAGGCTTCTCTTCGACCCGAAGAAGGCCTACGAAATGTTTTAAAAAATATATAATATGTAGCAAAATAGTGCATTTCCATCAGCGCCAACATCTTCTGTGCTGACCCGACGGCTCTGGAGTATAATGGTCGCCTGTATGTCTACGGATCGAACGACCACCAGCAGTTCATTGCCAACGGCAAGCAAGGAGAAAACAACTATGGCGAGATCAAGTCGATCGTGGTGTTCTCGACGGACGGCATGGTGAACTGGACGTTCCACGGTACCATCGACACGAAGAAGCTCTGCAGTTCGTGGGTGACGAGTCCTTGGTACAAGGGCTATGGTGTGTCGTGGGCCCCGTCGGTGACTTGGCGTTCCACAGCAGATGGTGACGAGTTCTTTCTCTACTTCTGTAACAGCAGTCATGGTGTCGGCGTGCTGTCGGCCAGCAGCCCCATTGGCCCGTGGAAATCACCAAACAAGGAGCTGATGATCCATTACGATACGCCGGGTGCTAATGCCGCAGGTACGAATGCCAACTTTGACCCGGGTGTGACGATTGACGACAACGGCGTGGGCTGGATCAGTTTCGGTGGCCTTGGTCCCAGTACAATCATGCCAGATGCTGCCCGTATTGTGAAGCTGAAGCCCTCGATGACCGAAGTGGATGGTCCGGCTGTCAAGATTCAGGTGTGACAGGTACCAGGTTCCTGTCATATTGAGCACAAGAGGTTTTAATAGAATCTGCAGATATATTTTTCTTTCTATCCGAAGGCACTTCATGCCCCGTCTGCACGGAGCGAGCGGGGGAGGATGTGCCTTTGGACGAGCCGGGAAGTGCCTTCGGACGAGCCGGGAAGTGCCTTCGGGTGAACACAGGGTGCCGATGTAGAGGGTAGTTTGTGACGATGTAACATGAAGTTTCCCTAGGACAAGCATGATGTTTGTGCCGAGGAAACTATGCTATAGTGGCATACCCTGTTTGGTAATCAGTAATCACGGCGGCGGTATGCAGTAATCTTACCAGCGGTAGTCAGTAATCATACCGCTGGTAAGCGGCACTCTTACCGATGGCTTGCAGTTTTTTGTAAATAAGGCTCTTTCGCAATATACCCTAACACCCTAACCCAACAGGGAGCAAACGCCCTTGCCGAAAGGGTTTGCGTTGGGTTAACCCATGCGGTGACACCCTATCCCAGGGTTAACCCTGGGTTAGGGTGTCGGCCTATACCTTAACCCGGTTCAAAGCCCGATGTGCAGAGGGCTTGAGAGGGATTGGGTTAGGGTGTTAGGGTATTGGGGTGATG